>JADMIO010001083.1_pt1 | contig 66571 bp, 65 predicted proteins | sample 8958161 | NCBI WGS metagenome assembly JADMIO01 (sample SAMN16585339, study PRJNA669376) | soil metagenome | isolation source: Crop rotation soil | place: USA: Cullars Rotation, Alabama | collected 2011 | reverse complement strand
AGGTGAGCCAGTGTGATTACATTTGCGGCCTAACTGTGGCCAGTCCAGTTACGCTGGAGTCACTAGTATTTAGGTGACACTATAGAAGCGGCCGCGACAACTTGTCCACGTGGAATTCTAAGCTTAGGATCCCAATGTGCTGGAAAGAGAAATATTCAGTCGCGTCTTTCCAATTGCCGAGACTCATGTAGCCGCGGCCGAGCTCGAACGCAGCTTGCGGATAGACTGCTCCGCCGAGTGCTTCGGCGTAGTAGAACAGCGCGTTCTTGAGGTAGTTCGCGCGCACCTCATCGCGCACGTCCAACTGCACGGCTTTGACGTAAGCCTCGAAAGCCTTCTGCGGAATCTTGGTGGCTTCCTGGACGATCTGGTTTTGCGAGTAGGGGAGTGCCTTGTCGCGTTGATAAAGAATCTGGTACGCGAGGCGGCCGTGAATGTCCTGGAGCGTTGTGAGTGGACCACCGTAGTCAAACTGGCGAGTGGCCCAGCCGCCGTCGAGCACCTCGCCCATCGTGCGGCCTTCGTTGACTTTGATGACGCGTGCGGTGACTTGCACGTAGGCGTCTGCGGGTGGTTTGTCCTGGTTCTTGTCGGTTGCGGTTGTTGCGGGCGGCGTGACGGAGTAATTGCCGATCACGATCATTGTCGCTTTGGCCTGGCGCGCGAGTTTGATGGCCGTGGCGCGCGAGGGGATGACGGTTTCCGGCAAGCGAAGACTGTGGTACGCGAGTTCGCGTTCGTCGCTGGAGACGACGATCAGACCGGGTTTGTTGAGCAATTCGGCGATTGCGTCGGCGAAGCTCTCGCCGACCCAGTTGTACTCGGGGCGGTTTGAAGTGTTTTCAAACGGCAGCACCATGACGACGTCGGCCGCTGGATTCTGTACGACCGCGTTCTGTGCCACCGCCCGGGTGGTTGGTGAAATCAGTGATAAAAACAGGAAAAGTGCAGTAAATACTCGCAAGCTCAAAGCTACAAAACTCCTCGAAAGATTTCAAAGGATTAACTGTAGCAGAAAGTTGCACCCCGGCCCACATGGCGTTGCGGAGCCGGTGAGCGCTAACGCACCGCTGGTGCTGGTGTGCGAGATCTAACTCCGTGTTAGCTTGAAGTTGGCGCACGGTCTGTCGCCGCTTCGGGGGGCCCCTGTGTGCGGTTGGGGCAGGTGATCCAGGGGTAGCGCGGCTCGCTGCGCTCGCCGCTCACGCTCTCGTAGATCGATTGCACTGTTGTGTGTTTTGTCGAGTGATCTCTGGGGGTAGCGCCGGAGGCGCGGCCGGAAGGTAGCCAGGGGCGAGCACGAAGCGCGCTCCCCTGGATCACCCAACAAACGAACCAGCCCTGGAAGGGCGATAGATGAGTGCGTTCAGATCAGCGTTGCGAATCGGCTACAGCGAACACCGCTACATCGAATACACGAGCTCGATCTCTTCTTCAGCAAAGGGAGTCACCGCGATTTCTCCGTCACGTTCGGACGCGTCACGATGCGCGTCCTGAGCCAGGAGATGCGCCACGCCGTCATTGTTTACCGGATGCGAGAACAGATAGCCCTGTCCATACTCACAACCGAGCATCTTCAATTGCTGATACTGCTCCTCCGTCTCGATCCCTTCCGCAATCACTTCCATCCCCAGATTGCGCGCCAGGGTCGAGATCGTGCGCACGATGGCGTTGTCGTTGTCCGTCGTTAGACGCGACACGAACGAACGATCGATCTTCAGATAATTCAACGGGAACCGGTGCAGGTAACTCAGCGACGAATAACCCGTGCCGAAATCGTCGATACTGAGCTGCACACCAAGCGCACGCAACTGCTTGAACATCAGCGTCGCCGCTTCCGCATTCTCCATCACCACGCTCTCCGTGATCTCGAGTTTCAAACAATGCGGACTCAACTTACTAACCGCCAGCGCTTCTTTGATACGTTCCAGCAGGTCCACCTGCGCTACCTGCCGCGCCGACAAATTCACACTCAAGCTCAACGAACGGTGACTCGGATGCGTCATCTGACACTCGCGAATGTGCCTGCACGCTTCCTGCAACACCCACTCGCCAATCGGCACGATCAATCCCGTCTCTTCCGCCACCGGAATGAAATCCGCCGGCGACACCAACCCGCGACGCGGATGGTTCCAACGGACCAACGCCTCAAATCCCGCGAGCCTTCCGGTTTGCAGCGACATGATCGGCTGGTAGTAAACACAAAACTCTTTCTGCTCGACCGCCTGTCGCAGATCGCTCTCCAACTGCAAACGCGACACAGCGCGCGCGTGCATGCCATGATCAAAAACCTCGTAACGAGCCTTGCCGTTTTCCTTCGCGCGATACATCGCCGTGTCCGCGTCGCGCAAAATATCTTCCGGCCTGTCGTAACCAGTCGAGCTCAGCGCAATACCGATACTCGAACTCGCGAACGCCGAATTCTTATCGAGCACAAACGGTTGACTCAGCTCATCCTGAATCCGTTGCGCGACGCGCACTGCGTCAGTCGCATCAGCCATTCCGCTCAACAGAATCGCAAACTCGTCACCACCAAAACGCGCCAGCGTATCGACCGGGCGAAGCGCACGTTCCAAACGTTCCGCAAACGCCACCAGCAATAGGTCACCGTGCGTATGGCCCAAACTATCGTTAATGTTCTTGAACCGATCCAGATCGAGAAACAAAACCGAAAACATGTGATCGTTGCGCCGTTTCGCGTTCTCCATTTCCGCTTTCAACAACTCGGTAAACATCGCGCGATTCGGCAAACCCGTCAGCGAATCGTGAAACGCCGCGTGACGGAAGTGTTCTTTCGTTTCCTCGAGCACGCGGCTGATGCGTTCCTGCTCGGCAATGTAAGCATTGAGCTCCTGAACATGACGTTCCGCTTGTTCCGCACGTTCGTGCTCCGCTTCGGCGCGCGCTCGCTCAGCTTCTTCCGCATGACGCGCTGACGCTTTCACTTCCCGCATGTAACGGTCGTAACTGAAGTAAACGATGATGATGATCGGAATGCAGACGAGAAACGCCCAGAAGCGTGCAGTGCCAAGACTGCTGACGATGAAACCCGCACCTGCCGCGCCGGCAAAGTAACTGATCGAAATCCAGAGAAAGTTGCGCGTCCACATTCGCCAGATCGATTCATCGGTTTTCAACGCGCTGGCAATTGCGCCGAGGCCCGTATGGACCAGGTACTGCACGATGCCCATCAAACAGAGCCCGATGATCGCCACCGAAGACCCTTGGGAAAAGAGCGCGGTCGGCGCGCCGAAAGTGAACTGCAAGACTGCCGCGTTAACGAAGACGGCACACGCGACCGCCGCACCGCCGAAAGCAACCGTCCGCGCCTTGCGACTAATCCGCAGCGCGGAACACACACCAGCCAACGCACCGACCAAAATCGCAGCCTCACCGCCGTAAACCAGTAGCGCGATGAAGACGAACGTATCGTCCACCGTGATGTTGACGTTGATCTGCGGAATGCGAATCGCGATGCGCGATCCGATCACAGCAGTGATGAGCGTGAGCAGCAGGAAGTAACCGTCGATGAGACCATGCGGCAGCGCGTACGCAGCATAAAGGCAGGTCGCCGCACCCAGTGCGACGACCAGCCACATGTAAATCCCGGTGATTTGTTTTCGAAGAGTTTTCATCCGCACGCACCGAAGCTGGGTCCGAATGCGCTACTTCATTGCTGGACCACTATCACCGGTGGAGCAATCGCCTATGGCGAAACCATCACCGATCGCGAAGCCGTCGCCGAGGGCAAAGCCGTCGCCAATCGCGAACCCATCACCGATCGCGAAACCATCACCGAGAGCAAAGCCGTCGCCGAGAGCGAAGCCGTCGCCGAGCAACAGGAGGTTGCTGAGGAAGAACGAGCCACCGAAATTCGTCGAGCCGTCGCTCCTCGTCATGTAGTTGTTAAGGGTCACCGTCTTGGCCCACATGTTGTAGTTCACGCTTTGCGAGATGAGGCCGTCGTTGATGCCTTCGCCCCAGAGATAACCCTGGCCATAGCTGACCTGGTACTTATTGATCAGATCTTTGCCCGTAATCGTAGCGCGGCGCAGGATGAGTCCCTGCGTCCACGGGAAAGTCAGGCCGGCGACAGTCGTCTGCGCGGCCGGAGCGGTTTGCGTCAAGAGATTAGAATTGAAGGTTGGCTTGAGCAGACCGAGCAGACCGCCACTAACGATCTTTGCGAGCGTCACGGCGCCTGCCACATTGAGTTGACCAGCACCCTGATCGAAAGTGTTGAAGCCCGGCAGTGGTTGCGCCGTGTACATCAACAGCATCTTGATCATGTTCGGCGTGAGGCTGGAATTTGCTTCGAGCATCACGGCCGCCGCACCTGCGACTGCCGGCGCCGACATCGACGTCCCGCTGAGATACATCAGCTTCATGTTGGTCGTCGTGTACTTGTTCGTTTCGAGTCCCGGATATTGCTTGAGCAGATTATTGCCGGCTGCTTCCGCGGCGATGATTTTGTTCCCCGGTGCAACGAGATCTGGTTTGATGATGTTGTCGTAGTGGATGAGACCGTACGAATCGACTGAGTAACTGCGCGTTGGACCACGCGAGCTGTAGCTCGTGACGACGTCGTCGTTGCGCGCGTCAGTGCCGAAGCTGTTGCTGGCGCCGACGGTGATGGCGGATGGTTCGTTGCCGGGGCAGTGAATGCCGCCGTAGATCTTGTTGCCGTTTCCGTCCTTGCCCAGGTTGCCGGCGGCTGCGACTACAACCACGCCAGCGTTGACTAGTTTGCGCACCGCGTTGCAGATGGGATCGTCTTCGTAGGAGTTGATGGCGGGCGTGCCGAGGCTCATGTTGACGACCTTGACGTTGTAGGTACCTTTGTTGGCCATCAGCCAATCGAGCGCGGCGAGCACGCCGGAAACTTTGCCGACGCCGTGTGAATCGAGTACGCGCAAGTTAACGAGACTCGCGCCCGGCGCGATGCCTTCGTAAGCACCGGCCGTCGGTGCGCCGTCGCCGGCAGCGATGGCGGCGACGTGAGTTCCGTGGCCCCACGGATCATCGGTGCGGTTCTCGCCGGTGAAATCTTTACTGAACTTGATCTTGCCGGCGGTTGCGAACGACTTGTGGTTCTTGTCGATGCCGGAATCCAAAACGGCGATCGTGACGCCCGAGCCGTCAAGATTGTTAGTACCGAGCAGAGTCTTCTGCGCGCGGATTTGCTGCGTGCCGGTGGTCGTTGTTAAGTGGCCGGAACTGCGCACCGGATTGTCGAGCGAAATGTAAGCGACACTCGGATCGGCTGCGAGCACCTGAACGTCATTGGCCGCAACGTCAACGATGCGAATGTTCAGCGCTGCGAGTACGTTTACGAGTAGACCGCCGACGGTGTTGAGCAAGCCGCCAAGTAGACCGCCGGAAGTGGTCGTTGGTACCGACTGCACGATGACTTTGACGTGCTTATCACCCTGGCCGGAAAGGATGAGTTGACGCAGGTCGGGAGAGATCTTGGTGTTGCTGAGGTTTGCAGCGGGCGCGTTCGTAGCGGCCCGGACCGGCGTGTTTGTGGTGACGAACAGTGCTGAACAGAGTGACCAAAGCACTGCGAATGTCACAAGGCGTTTTAAGACTTGGGGGCGAGTCATTCCGTTTCTCCAAGGGGCAACCAAAAAGTTAAAAACTGAGCCGCGCTCGAAAAATCCGAGCGAAGCCCTAGTGCTAGCCCCGTGCCACGTCGGGCGTTTTGGTTCGTTTCGTCGATTCTGTTAAGAAAAGCGGGAATTATGGTGGTTGGACCATGAGTAGTGGCGCTCGTGGGCAGTCAATCAGACCGACGTTGAACGCGTCAGTCTGAGCGACTTCTGAAAAGAAAGCGATGCAGCGCGAGATGTTCACGCCGCCTGGTGGTCCTGCCTTAAGTTGGTCGTTCAAGTGGTATCAGGTCAGTACCACCACGCGGTAGCGGGTGCGCCGGCGGTGTTTAAAGAGAGCGATGAGAAAACTACAGATTATTTGTTTGCTGTTAACGATTTTGGCGGCGCAAAGCGTGGCTTTCGCCGCCACCGTGGATGTGCGTCTCGTCACCGATGAGCCGGAGGCCGTGCTCGCGATACTCGCGAAACGAAAAGCGAATCAGCCAATAGCTGATGGCGATTGGCAACGCGTGTTTCAGAGCGAAGGTTATGTGCGGCTGAAGCAGCGCGAGACGTCAATGAAACGTTCGTTCGAAGACGCGGACTTCAAGACTTTCGTGCTTTCGGACCAACTGCTCGCGCGTGCAATCGACCTCGAAGAGACGCTCGGCCGCTGGAAACATGCCGACCCGACGCGCGCCGCGAACCTGGCGCTCGCGTATCTACCGAAGAACGCCGCCATCCGCGCGAAAATCTATCCCGTGATCAAGCCGCGTGAGAACAGCTTTGTTTTCGATACTGAGAAGGACCCCGCGATTTTTCTCTATCTCGATCCGGCGGTGAGCCGCGAAAAATTCGAGAATACGCTGGCCCACGAACTTCATCACATCGGTTACAGCTCTACCTGTCCGCACAAAGACGTCGAGAGCGCAATCGACAAACTACCGGAGAAGACGCAAACCTTACTGACGTGGATCAGCGCGTTTGGCGAAGGCTTCGCGATGCTTGCGGCCGCGGGTGGACCAGACGTTCATCCACACGCAGTCAGCAGTGCGGAAGACCGCGCGCGTTGGGACAAGGACGTCGCCAACTTCAATGACAACCTGAAGCAGGTCGATGCGTTTTTCAACGAGATCGGGGCGGGGAAGTTAACTAAGGACCAGGCGCGCGAGAAGGGTTTCACGTTTTTCGGCGTGCAGGGACCGTGGTACACGGTCGGCTGGCGCATGGCAGTGCTAATCGAGAAGACTTACGGCCGTGCGAAGTTGATCGAGTGTTTCTGTGATCAACGTCTCTTGCTCTCGACGTATAATCGCGCGGCAACGAAATACAATCGCCGCACGCGCTCGCCGCTGCCGTTGTGGTCCAATGCGGTTATCAACGGCGTCAAGGCAAAGGAGTAAACGTTCATGGACAAGAAGGCTTTGATTCGCCAATACAAAGAGACGGCGCGACCGATGGGCGCCTATCAGATTCGGAACACGGTCAACGGCAAGGTGTTCGTCGGCGTGAGCGTCGACCTGCCTTCGATTCTGAATCGCAACCAGTCGCAACTTAAGATGGGCGGACATCCGAATCGCGAGCTACAAAAAGAGTGGGCGGAGTTTGGTGCAGAGGCATTCGAGTTTGAAGTGCTGGACACAATCACGCCGCCTGAAAACCGCGACGCCAAAGACGACCTGCGCGCCCTCGAAGAGCTCTGGCTCGACAAGCTCTCACCTTACGGCGAACGAGGCTACAACAAACCCAAACGCACCACTTAACGGATCATGCTCAAGATCTGAACCTGTCAATACTATGAACTTCATACGAGCAGCAGCGATTTTGATTTTCGTGAGTGCCGCACTCTGCACTGAGGTGCTTGGCAAGAGTTGGCGCGGCATTGAGCCGTTGCGTTCAACGCGCGCGGACGTCCTCCGAATCCTCGGCAAGCCGACGAACTCGTTACGATACTCGGACTACTTCAAATTGCGCGAATATCTGGACTCATGCCCACCCAAGCAATCTCGAAAGAAAGCCTGACCGTAACCCGTCGCTGCTCTGTTTCTCTGTTTCTTGGAGTACCAGAGACACAATTGTGCCGAGCAAACTAGCGAGAGGAAACTGATCGGATGTAGGGAATTCGACTTCGGCGAGTTGACCAACACAGTTGGGCGACGCGAAGGAACGTTAGCATGAGGCGTCGACGTTAGCTGAGGTCAGTACCACCACGCGGTAGCGGGTGGGTGCGCACGCTAGCGGACCCACCCGCTACCGCGTGGTGGTACTGACCTCAATTCACTTCGACGACCACGCCGGCTAACGTTAACGCGGGTAACCCAACAAGCCGAGGCTTTCGGTGATCTCGTCGAGGACCGTCGCGTCCTCGATTGTTGGCGGGACGCGATATTCAGTCCCGTCTGCGATCTTCTTGATTGTGCCGCGCACGATCTTCCCTGAACGAGTCTTCGGTAGACGATTCACGACGCACGCGACTTTGAACGATGCGACTGGCCCAATCTTCTCGCGCACGAGTTGTACTAGTTCGCCGATGATCTCCGGGTGCGCTCGTGCGACACCAATCTTCAGTACGACCAGACCGAGCGGTACTTCACCTTTTAACTCGTCCGCCACGCCGATCACGGCGCACTCAGCAACGTCTCCATGTGCGGCCAGCACTTCTTCGAGCGCGCCCGTCGATAACCGATGTCCGGCGACGTTGATGATGTCGTCCGTGCGGCTCATGATCCACAGATAGCCGTCTTCATCTTTGTAACCGGCATCGGCGGTCTTGTAGTAACCGGGATATGCCTCGAGGTACTGGCGAACATACGCCGCGTCGTTGTTCCAAAGCGTCGGCAAACATCCAGGCGCCAGTGGCAGCTTGATTGCGATGTTGCCGATCTGACTGGCGGGTACTTCAACGCCGTCGTCGTTCAGTACGCGCACGTCGTAACCGGGCACCTCTTTGCCGCACGAGCCGGGTTTGATCGGCAGCAGCTCGATGCCGGTGCAATTCGCGCCGACGGCCCAACCAGTCTCCGTTTGCCACCAGTGATCGATCACGGGCACGCCTAACCGTTTTTGCGCCCACGCGAGTGTGTCCGGGTCGCAACGCTCGCCGGCGAGAAAGAGCGTGCGGAAGTTTTTCAGATCGTATTTGCGCAGATATTCGCCGTCGTAGTCTTCTCGCTTGATCGCGCGAAAGGCGGTGGGCGCGGTGAAGAACGCACGCACGTTGTGTTGCGAGATCACGCGCCAGAACGCACCGGGATCGGGAGTGCCGACGGGCTTGCCTTCGTAAAGCACGGTCGTGTTGCCGTGCACCAGTGGTCCATAAACGATGTATGAATGGCCGACGGCCCAACCGAGATCTGACGCCGACCAGAATACTTCACCGGGATCGACGCCGTAGACGCTCTTCATGGACCAATTCAGCGCGACGAGATGACCGCCGTTATCGCGCACGATGCCTTTCGGAATTCCGGTCGTGCCTGATGTGTACAGGATGTAAAGCGGATCGGTTGCGGCGACAGGGGTGCAGTCGACGGGTTTCGCGTTTGCGAGCGCGTCGAACCAATCGAGATCGCGGCCGGCGATCAGATCTGCTTTATGTTGCGGCCGTTGCAGGATGATGCAGCGCTCAGGCTTGTGTTTGGCGGAATCGAACGCTTTGTCGAGCATCGGTTTGTAAGGCACGATGCGATTGACTTCGATGCCGCACGATGCTGAGACGATCAATTTCGGGCGTGCGTCGTTGACGCGCGAAGCTAATTCGTCAGCAGCAAACCCGCCAAACACCACGGAATGGATCGCTCCGATGCGCGCACACGCCAGCATGGCGACGACGGCTTCGGGAACCATCGGCATGTAGATGATCACGCGGTCGCCTTTTTCGACACCTTGCCCGCGGAGTGCGCCGGCGAACAGCGCTACTTCGGTTAGCAGTTCGCGATACGTGAACGACTTGATCGTCCCGGTTACAGGACTGTCGTAGATGAGTGCGGTTTGTTCTGCACGGCCGTGCTCGACGTGTCTGTCGAGCAGGTTGTAGCAGGTGTTAACGACGGCGCCGGAAAACCAGCGATAGAAAGGTGGGCGCGAAGTGTCGAGCACTTTGTCCCAACGTCGAAACCAGTGAATTTCTTCTGCCGCCCTGGCCCAAAAACCCTCGGGATCGTTCTCCCATGTGCGATAAGTCTCTTCGTATTTTCCTTGCATGACCCATCTTCAGAAACGTTGTAGTACGACCAGTCCCTTACGATAATCAAACGTCGCGATGAAAGATTGCAAGAAGACGGATCCGGCGACGGCGCCGTGTTTGTCCAGCAGTTCATCGGCGTTGGTGCCCTTGGGATAAATCCAGATTGGCACGTCGGCGATCTCATTTGCTTCGAAGCGCAAGGTGACCTTGCCCTGTCGTGGTTGACCGTTGTCGGCCGGAACTTCGAGTCCGATTTTCTTCGCGGTGGACGATGAGAATGCGACGGAAGTTGCGACACCCGTGTCGAGCAGCAGGTTTGCTTTCTGTCCATTCACCTGAACGTCGCGCACTACTGGAACCATAACGGTGCGTTGAAACGGATTACTTTCTTTCGGTGCCATGTGCAGGACGGAAGTCTTGTCAGCAGTGAAATGCGGGTCTTTGCTGTCGGTGAGTTCGGCAGGAGTCTTGTCCAGAAAGCGCATCACGTTGTTTTTGAAGTCTAGTTGAACCGTCTGACCTTCAAAGAAGTCTGCGCCGAGGCTGCCAAACACTTCCTGACCAACCATTTTGCTGATTTCAGCCATCGACCCTAGCCTCATCATGACGTTCTTGGTCTTGCTGTCGCCAAGTCTGACCTTGTTGACGATCGCGAAACTGTAGGTCGGATCATTTCTGCCGTTAACCGGTCCTACCGCCGCGAAACCAACATTCAAGTCATACTTCTTGATTAAAGCCGGATCTGTGAGGGAGTGTTCGGCGCCGGTCGCGATTAGAACCAGCACATCGACGTTGTCTTTGATCTTCGCGGGTGCAACAACGAGGCCTCTCCTTACTGTGATCGGTATTTCATTCGGAGGAGCAGATGACTGCGCTACGCACGGAATGGCAAGCAACAACAGGCAGAGCAAACTGAGGGGCCTGGGCATCGCGGGTCTCCGGGTTTGAAACAGCCGAGCGGCAACGTCGGGGATTAACGACAGAAAGTCTATCACCGAACCGCACGCAACGTGCAGGTAAGTTTACGAGTGGACGCGACAGCAGCAGGCGTGAGAGTTTGAGTTACAGAGACATGCGCCAGATTGTGCCGTCGAACTCCGCGATCCAGAGCGATTGTCCATCCCACGCCAAACCGCTCGGACGTTTGAGTTGATCTAATGTGTAGCGGTCAATGACGCGGCCGGTCGCGGGATCGATAGCTGTGAGCGTGTGACCCTTTGCATGCCACAAGCGCGACCCGTCCCACGTTAGCCCGTGCGTTCCGTCGGGTTGGCTGCCTGGCGGTGCGGGAAACTGTCCCACGACTTTCCCCGAGTTAGGATCGATTTTCAGCAGCAACTGAGTTTGAGATTGCGGCAAGTCGTACCTGAACAGATGCCACGCGATCCACAGATTGCGGCCGTCGAAGGCCATGCTCGAGTAAAACTGGCTGGCGCGTTCGTTCTTGAGGTATTTGCCTTTGAATGACTTCTCGACTTGCCAATTGTTCGTGTCGATCGAGCCAAACGAGTCGCCGTAAGAACCCGCGACCCACAACTTGCCGTTCGCGAAACAGATTGCTCCCGGACTCTCAAAGGCGCCTGAAACCTCGCCGATTGCGAAGTGTGCTTTCCTCGTATCGTCAATGGTCCATTCGAGAGATGACGGATCGAGCGTGGCGTAGCGGCCGCGCCCGAGATAAATGGGGACCCACAATTTCTGTCCGTCATAGGCCAACCCTAGAACGCGTTGCGGCAGATCGGCAGGCAGATGCGTCACGAGTTTGAGGAGTGGCTCACGCCGAGTGTCAGGAGCGTGACTCGCGAATGAAAGACCAGTGCCGTGGCAAATGATCAACGTGCCGAGCAGACTCGCGAGCAGTAGTTTTCTCATCTCGCAGCACCTCAACTGTCGTGTTACTCCAACTGGCGGGAACTCGTTGCTTTCACGATCGTCAGCGCGGATAGTTCCCCAAACTCATTGCGTAGCCGGCGGAATTTTCTTCAACGACTTCTCGATCATCTTGTTCAACGACTTTTGATCCTTCAGCACTTTGCTCGCCGACATCGGTTTCGTGAACGCGAGCACCTCGCCGGTGCGGGCGTCAACGAGGCCGACTGTGATCTGCGCGAACGGGAAGTCCATGTTGAAAATGTTGATGATCGAAAACGCGGTCTTGCCCTTCGTGAACACTCGGCCGCTGCCGCGAATAAAGACGAGCGCATCCGCATCTTGGTGAACGTTCAGCAGCATCACTTCGTCGCCGAGCGTGAAGCGAGCTTTCTTCACGTCCTTCGATTTACTCATGAGCTTCGGCAGCAGTGCATCGTATCGGCTTTGAATGTCAGCCAGCGTGTACTTGCGCGCGTCATCGAGTGTTGCCGGCTCAAACGAGTTCGCCACGACGTTGATCTTCTTCTGTTGCAGCGCCTGGCCCACGGCCACAACGGTCTTGCCGCTGATGTCAGCCGACTCGGCCACCATCATCTCCGCGCCTTTCGCGCTCTCTTTAACGATCTCCACCTTTGCCGGAAGAATCGCGGCACTGCGGATCGTGACCTTTTTCTCTTTGAGCTTGGGATTTAGATACTGGGCTTTGGTTTCTGCTGCGGCGGAATGGGCAAACACGCAGCACAGAATCACTAACAGAAAACGAACACGCAGTCTCATTTAACAGTCCTCCAGTCGTCGCTTCTCAACAAGGCGCGTTATTTCATCGACTCTCTTAGAACTGCGAGACGTCGTCGAACTCTTTCGGTATCGATTGCGTTGGGTGCGAGCTCGAGATACTTCGCGTACTCACTCGCGGCGTCCGGTTTGCGATCGAGTTTTTCGTAAAGCATGCCCAGACCGCGATGTGCTTTCGCGTTCAAACGGTTCAGCTCGAGTGAGCGCAGGAACAACTTCTCGGCTTCCGCGCTGTTTGTCTTCCATGCTTCCTGTCCGGCGGGAGTTTTTAGTAGTTCGGCATCCTGTTCTTCGAGCGTCCGTTTTGTGCGTGTCTTCGCGGCTTTTTTCTTGGCGCCGGACGAGAGCTGTTCATTCGTCAGTTTGGCGTTGCGTGGACCAAGCATGCGATACGACTCGGCAAGGTAGAACACGTTCTCAGACGAGTCAGGATGCAGACTCACCAGCTTCTCGCTGACAAAAACTGCGGAGCGAAATCGTCCTTCGTTGATCGCCAGATCGACGTCGTGCCGATCGACGGCCTCCATGAGCGCGAGATAATCACCCTGCGCGGTTTTGACTTCGTCAGCGGTAGGTTTTTTCGCGTCGGCGGGAACCATGCTGCTGGTGTAGTTGACGCGTTCCTGTAGTTTCGGATGATCGCTGTAAAAAGAATTGACTTGTTCGCCCTCGATGTCTTTCTGCATCGCCTTGAACGAATTGGGCATTCCGTCGGGCGCGAACCCGGCCGCGGTCGCCGCCTTCATCCCTTCAACGTCCGCGTCTCGCTCCTGGTCCTTGCTATAGCCGAGCACGCTGAGTGCGAGCATGAGCGGTGAGATGCTGGCGATGAGATCGACTGCTATTCCGATTGGCCCACCAACCGGGTTCCACGTTCCGATCGTGTTCATGATGTTGATGGCCAGAATTTTCTTGCGCAGGCTGCGATTGCGCAGGTAGGTGTGACGGTGAGTAACGTGCGTGACTTCGTGGCCGATCACGGCGGCGAGTTGGTTTTCATCCTCCAACAACGCGATCAGGCCCGTGTTGATGTAAATGGAACCGTTCGGGAGTGCAAACGCGTTCGGTACCGGATCTCGCAACGCGCGAAACTTCCACTCGACATTCTCCAGCTTCCGATCGCGAACGACGGCTGTGCCGACACGGTTCAGATATGAATCCAAACCGGTGTCGTGATAGACCGCCCCGTCTTTTTCAAAACGTTCGTCGAGGAGTTTGATCTCGTCGAGCAGATCCTGGTCGACCTTGCCGAAGACAAACTTCTCGTCGTTGGTGTCGTCAAACGTGATCGCAGGCCGGCTGGCGCTGCTGCTCGGCGGAGCAGGACGCGGCGCCACACGCGCGCTCACGGGAAGGGAAGAGACGATGAGACTGGCAAGGAGTAAAAGGACTGGGCAGAGTTTCTTGACGTTCAAGGTAATACCTGACTTTGGTGAGATTTAACTGCGAAAACTTCAAACTGCTTCCCGGCAGGTTCGTCGGTCAGAGTATAGTTAGATCGGTTTTGAAAGGCTAGATTGATGAGAATCGCGAAGGTTCTGCTGTTCATAGTGCTGGCCGTGCTGATCGTCGCGGGGTTCCTCGCGGAGCGGATTTACTCTTACAGCAAGGTCAGTTCTGATGGTCCGGCGGATGCAGCCATCGTGCTTGGCGCCGCAGTTTGGACGAACCGAGTCTCACCCGTGTTCGAGGAACGCATAAACCACGGCATCAATCTTTATCACAGCGGCAAGGTGCGCAAGCTTATCTTTACAGGTGGCCAGGGTAACAGCAGTGAACCTACTGAATCCGCGGCAGCTCGCGCTTATGCGCTGCAGCACGGCGTGCCGGCAGCCGACATCCTGATCGAACAGAAGTCGCACACAACTTACGAGAACATTTTGTACGCGAAGGAAGTTGCGGATGCGAATGGGCTGCACAACGTTCTGATCGTAAGCGATCCCTTGCACATGAAGAGAGCGATCGAGATGGCGAGAGATGTGGGCCTTGTGGCGGAGCCATCACCGACGCCAACGACGAGGTATCAAGGAGTCGCGAGCCAGGCGGGTTTGTTGGCCCACGAGACGTATTACTACATCGGTTATCTATTGCGCCGTCCTTTCCTCAGCCTGTCCCTTGTTATGGCTCAACGGATCACATAGAAAGCGGTTTGCCGTGGACGGAACCACTTCATGCCGTCGTTTGTTAGATACGCGTCGTCTTCCATCATCATCGTCACTTTTTGTCCGCCCCACTCGGGCACGGGAGTGCTCGTGTTCAATTCGATCGAAGTGTACGAGCCTTCGCGGAACGGAGGTTCAAGCGGCGTGCCTGTCGTCGGACGGCGAAAGTCTACGCTTGCGCCGAGTGCGTGTCCCTGATTACCGATGGAGTGTGAATAGATCATCGCTTCGATGCCGAGGTTTTTCATGTCGGCCATCGTTGCGTCGTAGACTTCAAAACCTTTGGCGCCGGGCTTGATGTGAGTGAACAGCGCGTCCTGAAGACGATTCGTGTTCGTGAGTGCTTTCTTGAGTCCTTCGGGCACGTCCTTTTCGCCTTCGCGCAAGACGTAGCCCATCTTCTGCCAGTCAGTGCTGAGGCCCATGTAATTCAGGCCGCAGTCAATGTGGATCACGTCGCCGCGCTGGATGACCATAGATTCGTCGGCGACGTCGAGAAACTGTTGGCTCTTGGTTGCGTCCTGATTCTTTCGCTGGATGCGCATGTCAGGTTGAAACCAAACGTCCAGGCCGAAATTGTTCACCTGTTGTAACCACCAGAAGCGCACGTCGCCGACGGTCGTCTTGCCGGGTTTGATCACTTCGTTTGAAAACGCGCGCTGAGTTATCAAGTCTGTGAGCTCGACAGCCGTGCGATATGTTTCGAGCTCTTCAGGCAAACGCGTATCCATGTATTCGACGATTAGCGGCGCTGCGGAGACAAAATGCGACGTGTTGTCGGCGCCGAGAGTTTCTGAAAGGAACTTGTAGGCGTCGTGAGTGAGGCCGTTTGTGGCTCCGCGTGTGCCGCCCATGTTGAGTGCGATCGTTTTCGGCTTTCGTTCTTCGACGATGCGTTGCAACGTTGTGGCGATGTCTCTGCCCGGAGGCGTCAGAACTTCGAAAAAGTATTTCAAGTGCTCTTCGCCATAGCGAACGAGGGCGATGCGATCTAGTTTGTCGCCACCGCGATCGCTGAAGATGAAGAACTCGCGCCGGCCGACGTACGGAAGCGGCGGTGCGATGTAAGCTGTGACGGGATCAGCGTGAAACTCCTCGTTGACTACGATCCACATGTCGATCTTTTCCCGGCGCATCATCGGCAGTAGCAGGGTGTCGAGACGTTTCTTGAGCCAGGTCTCACGCAGCGCTTGTTGTTCGCGAACTGTTAAGAGCTTTGGCAGCGTTTTTTGCGTTTGCGCTTGGATCGACGATGGGAAAGTGGAGATGACAATGAGTGCGGCGAGTAAAAGAGTCGCGGCTGGGTTGAAGAATTTCATTGATGGTCCTCGAATATGGATTGAGCGGTTGCGAGATGAGAGCTTACACTCATAAGCGTGATTGAAAAACAGCGCGTTAAGCGTATCAGCAAATTCCTCAGTCTGGTGCTGCGACACGAGCCTGCGGCGGCCGGTGTGACGCTAGATGCGGAGGGCTGGGTCGATGTAGACGACGTGGTTGCGGGCGCAGTTAAACGGGGATTTTCGTTCACGCGTGCTGAACTTGAAGCGGTGGTCGCGACAAACGACAAGCAACGGTTTGCGTTGAGTGCGGATGGGAAGCGGATCAGAGCAAACCAGGGACACAGCGTTTCGGTTGACCTGAGTCTAACGCCGGAAACGCCACCGCGTGTGCTCTATCACGGCACGGTGGCGCGGTTTCTCTCGTCGATCATGGCGAGTGGTCTCGAGAAGCGCGCGCGCCAACACGTACATCTCTCGCCTGATGTTGCGACTGCGACTCGTGTAGGTAGTCGTCGCGGGAAGGCGATCATTCTGCGCGTTGCAGCGGCGGAAATGCATGCGGTTGGTTTTGTTTTTTACCGTTCCGCCAACGGCGTCTGGCTCACCGACGAAGTCCCCGCGCAATATCTTTCCGAGCACACGGTCGTCGAAGTGGAATGAGGTCAGTACCACCACGCGGTAGCGGGTGGGTCGGCGAGCGTGCGTACCCACCCGCTACCGCGTGGTGGTACTGACTTCATCGGCCCATGACTGTCACATGTCGTACAACGCCGGATTGCGCTGTAAGCGCTGTTCGGCGAGGCGATCGGCGGCTTGGTTGGTGGTGAGACCCTGGGCTTGGGCGCTCTCGAAGATGCGGAGTGTGGTGTCGTAAATTTCGTCTACTTTTTGTAACGCGTGATCTGCGTTCCAGCCGAGCAGTTCGATGCATCCGTTCAGAATGCCGCCCGCGTTGGCGACATAATCGGGAGCGTAAAGGATGTAGCGGTCGCGCAGCATCGCTCCGTGACGCTCTTCGAGTAGTTGATTGTTAGCCGCGCCCGCGACGATTTGAACTTGCAACTGTGGAAGCGTGCGATCGTTGATCACGCCGCCGAGTGCGCACGGCGCGTAGACATCGGCTCGCACGCTGAAAATTTCACCAGGCGCGACAGGCTCCGCACCGAAGTCAGCAACGACTCGCGCTAAGTTGTCGTGGTTAACGTCGCTGGCGATGAGTCTCGCTCCGTTGTCATGAAGAAGTTTGGCGAGGTTATAGCCGACATGTCCGCAACCCTGTAGCGCAACAGTCAATCCCGCTGCCTCATCTTTGCCCCAGCGAAATTTCGTTGACGCCTGAATCGCGCGAAACACGCCGCGAGCTGTGAAGGGCGAGGGGTCACCAGAACGCCCGAGCAGGCCGGCGACGTGTTGCGTTTCGAGTCGCACGATCTCCATGTCTGCCGGACTCGTGCCGACGTCTTCGGCCGTGATGTAACTGCCTTTCAACGTTTCAACGAAACGACCATGCGAACGCAGCAGAGACTCGCGATTGGACGCTTTGCTGTCGCCGATGATGATCGACTTACCGCCTCCGAGTGGCAATCCCGGCAGCGCGTTCTTGTAAGTCATGCCGCGAGACAGGCGTAACGCGTCGATCAGCGCTTCGTCTTCGGTCGCGTAGTTCCAGAAGCGTGTGCCGCCGACGGCTGGACCAAGTTTCGTGCTGTGGATGGCGATGATGCCGTGATAACCAGTGGCTGGGTCGCGTCCGATCAGAACCTGCTCGTGATCGGTGTTGGTAAGCTTCTCAATTATTTCCATATATGAACCGCATTACGTCCGCAGCGGCGCCGTTGTTGCAGCGTGGCAAGAGAGACTTGGTCGTCGCAATGGGGATGTGGTCGTCGTAGTGGGATGAGGTCTGCGGTAGCAGCGTTGTTGCAGCGTGGCAAGAGAGACTTGGTCGTCGCAATGGGGATGTGGTCGTCGTAGTGGGATGAGGTCAGTACCACCACGCGGTAGCGGGTGGGTGCGCACGCGAGCGGACCCACCCGCTACCGCGTGGTGGTACTGACCTCATGCTAACGTCGAGGCCTCATTCTGACGTCGACGCCTCATGCTAACGTCGAGGCCTCATGCTGACGTCGAGGCCTCATGCTAACGTCGAGGCCTCATGCTAACGTCGAGGCCCTGATGCTAACGTCGAGGCCCTGATGCTAACGTCGAAGCCCTGATGCTAACGTCGAGGCCCTGATGCTCAGGAAGAGAAGCTACTGCTTGGCCTTCTTGTGCAGGAGCACGTTACACGCATCGACAACACTTGTGGGATCGATAGCGACGTTTCCTTCGTCGATGTGTTGAATCTTGCCTTCTTTATCGATCACGAACGTAGCGCGGTTGCCGAAGCCCTGCTCTTCGTTGAAGACACCATAGTCTTTGACGACGGTGCGTTTGAAATCACTCAATAGCGGGAAGGTGACGCCGAGCTGTTTGGCGAATTCGCGGTTGGCGGGAACACTGTCAACACTAAGACCAAAGACCTGAGTGTCGGTGGATTCGAATTTGGCGATATCATCCTGATACGCTTTCAATTCCTTCGTTCAACCACCGGTGAACGCGAGCACATAAATCGCGAGCACGACGTTTTTCTTGCCTCGAAAATCACTGAGTTTGTAAGTTTTGCCGTCGGTGGCCCGCAACGTGAAGTCAGGGGCCATGTCGCCGACCTTCAAGTTAGTCTTGACCGGCGGTGTTTGCTGGCCCAGCGCAACAACGCTCAGCACAGCAAGTAAGAAAAGAGACATCAACGATCTTCGTAGCATCAGCGCCACTCCTTTTACGATTCCAGATCGTGCTATGTTGCGCCTTGAATTTATGCACAAAGAGGTAGCGAGTCAAGCCGATGAACATAGAAAATTTGCGCGAGTTGTGCCGTTCGCTTCCGGCAGTGACAGAAGACGTCAAGTGGGGTAACGACCTCTGCTTCTGCGTGGCCGGAAAAATGTTTTGCGTCGCGGGCCTGGATGGACCACTTACCGTCTCGTTCAAAGTCCGAGATGAGGAGTTTGATGAACTCTCAAACTCGCCGGGCCTTTGTCCCGCGCCGTATGTCGCGCGTTACAAATGGGTCCTCGTCGAAGACGTCAACAAGCTCAGCCGCAAAGAGTGGTCACATTACGTGAAGCAATCTTACGACCTCGTGCGTGCCAAGCTGCCGAAGAAACTCGCCAAACAGCACGGCCTTTCATAACTCTATTTAAAAAAAAAGAGTCACCGCGAGCGCGCCCAGACCGCTCGCGGTGACATCCGCGGCCCTAGAACTTCACAGCTCTTGTCCGCGATTTCAAACGTCTTTATCTCGGGTCGTCGTTGATGATCGTCACTGTCGTCAGCGATGGATAACCCAGACTCACGTTTAACGGACTTATCAAACTGACATTGAACGTTTCGTTTGGCTCCCAGATGGTGTCGTTGACGATCGTGATGTTGAAACTTCTCGCCGTCTCACCCGGTGCAAACGTGAGTGTGCCGAAGGAGGCAGTGTAATCGCTGGGGCTGACAGCGGTCGCGCTTTCCGTGGCGTATTGAACGCTCGAGCTGATCGACGTGTTGCCACTGCGAGACACCGTCAAGGTGACGGAGCGCGCGCCTTCATTGACGCTGTAAGACGCAGAGGTGAATTTATAGACCGGCACTGGAGTCGGAGTAGGTGTCGGAGTTGGACTAGGTTTGGGTGTCGGCGTCGGAGTTGGAGTAGGTTTGGGCGTCGGAGTTGGTGTCGGGATCGGTGTTGGCGTTGGTATCGGAGTTGGAGTCGGCGTCGTCCCGCCTGTTTGCGCGCCGTTCAACGCGTTCATGTCGCAGCCGAGAGCCTTGCCATCCGTGCCCGCTGCCATATACGTCGCGCTAATGACGTGAAAAGCCGCGTCGAGCACACCACTGATCGAAGCCGGATAGAAATTGCCCGTCGGATAGATTGACGACTGCGCTCCAGCGATCAAGTTCTTTTGAAACACAAATCCCGGCGTGTATCCCGTCAACGCGCGAGTGCCCTCGCCGAGGCTGTCACCAAAGTAGCCGTAACCTGACCGAACAGTGAGATTGTTCTTGTAAACGAAACCGATCGACGGCTCGCTCGTGAGTGCCATCACGTTGCCACTCTGAAAATGCGTGTTGTGATCGAGGGTGACGTTGTAGAAACCTGACATCGTGAAGAAGCGGTTCGCGATGCCGAAGAGTAGATTGTTGCGGATTGTCAGATTGTTACCACGACCGGATTGATAAGGATAATCGCTGCCGAGCAACTGAAAGCCTTGTTCGGTGTTCTTGACGATGTTGTTCGTGAAAGTGAGATTCTCGACGATGGCCCACGGCGCGTGGCCCTGCTCACTGCGGACGGTGAACAGCACTGCATAACCGATCTGTCCGTCAGTCCAGCAGTTTTCGAAGAAGTTGCCGTCGATCGTCACGTTGCGCGCGTTTTTGAATTCCAAAAGATTTTTGACCGGCCAGTGAATGCCGGCGTACGTTGGAGACCCGACTTTCCATGACAGTGGTTTGAAGAAGTAGTTGCGCCGAATTTCGATGTTGGCGGGAACGAGATTAGCGACTCCGGGTATGGCGCCGCCGAACATGATGTTCTCGCCCGCTGCTTCCAGATAGTTGTTGACGATCTGGTATGGACCGGGCCCGTTCCAGCCGCAGATTGCCTGGGTGTCGACGTCGGTGTGATGAATGTCCGAAATGTACGAGTTGATAATTGCAGTGTCTGCGCTGTTAAGACTGATGCCGCGCTGAACTTTCTGCGTGGAAAATGCGTGAATCCACAAACGATCGAGTGTCAGATGGTGCGCGACGTTTGTGAGCGATGTTTGATTGGCGTCACCGAGGCGGATGAGATCGTAAATGAAATCTGTAGCGCTAACAGTAGAGACGTCGAGGCCGATTAGCTTGTAGTGATGCGCACCGGCAGCAGTGGCGATGATCGGATCGCCGGGAACGTTGGCACGCAGTTTCGCCAGCAGACCACTCTGCGACGGAGAAACGCGTCCCGTGATTTCGCCGGCTCTTGAAGATTCGATTGTGATGTAGGCGTCGCCGGTTTTCTTCGGCAGGATGAAAGGACCGCGGTAAGTAGCGCCTGCTTCGACGACGATTGTGTCTCCGGGCACGGCGCTGTTGATGGCTGCTTGCAGGTTACCTCCACTGGGAACCACGAGCGTTGCCGCGAGCGTGGCTGAAACGGAGATGAGCAGGATTGAAAGAATGGTTACGACATTAGTTACTCTCGCAAAGGTATAGCGTAGGGCCGAACAGAGTTGGGGAATAGGCATTTGTTCTCCGTAGCATGATCAGAATGATAGACAAATCGGGTATATGCAGTCACAAGTTGTCGGGTTGGCGCCGGGCTCAGAAGGACTAATGGGCGAACCGGGAGAGACTACAAGAATGAACAGCCGCTTAAGGTTGTGACGCGATTACAAAATGATTGCTGTGTTTGCGAGTTTGTTTGATCGAGTGATGTGAGTTGTTATGTTTCGGGAAGACTAAGTTGATCATCGACAATCGCTTCCATTGGCACGCCGGCGAGTCGTGAGTAGCGGAGGACCACGATGAGATCTGGTTCGCGAGTGCCGAGTTCGAAGTTAGAAACGGCGGAGTAGTGAACTTGCAACTGAAGCGCGCGGGCCATTTCGGTTTGGCTCATCTGCAGACGTTGTCTGATGGCCAATAATTTCTGACTGAGCTTCTTCGGCTTGTTGCGGCGCGAGCGTCCCATCAGGCTCCCACTCCTGACGAAGATAAGCTCTTGTATTTATATGTATTTTCACTTAAACTGCGCGCCGATAACGAGGATGCCGGAAGTGCCCGAACTAGTCGGGCGTATCTCACTAACGGGTTTGCCCTCGCGTCCTATTCAACACCTGCTCCTTTACAAGTGTATACAGCTTGGAGCGCGCGCAGCCCAGAGGCAAATTGTGTGCGTTCCGCCGAGAGCGGTAGTTCGGCTTGAGAATCGTGCTACCGCTTTCATCTTTCCCTAACTGTGCTTTATTGCCTCGCGGACTTCACATAAGACATCACTACCGGGCTCTAGCCTGGTGATCCTTTGCTCATCTTCGTAGGGTTCCGAACTTAGCTCACGGATTTTCGCTTAGCAACTAATTGCGTGATGCGATCGATAGCTTGAGACTGGACGAGGGTTGAGTTCCAGTCTTCTGGTCTAAACACTTGTGTGGCAGCTTGCCACAGTTACTAAAAACCAGATTAAAGAGGCCGAATCACTTTGCGGTTGCGGCGAATGTTACGCACGTCGCACGCCGTCGTCAATCGTTTTCGTGCTCCGAAACGATTAGACTATCCGCCCGATGTCGCTTAAGCCAATTCGTAGATTTGTTTGTTTCGCGGCCGTTGTGATGGCGGTCGGGTGTGCGGCGCGATCGGAAATTGAAGTCCCGTTAGGTCCGGTAGCGAAAGAGATACAAACGCGCGGGTATCGGGCGGAGAAGAGTTTTGTTAATCCGCCGACGGACTGGGAATTTGCGAAGTTTGGCATGCGACACAGAATGCAGGTCGCATTCAAGGCCGAACAACAGTTAGGCAGGGAAGAGCTGGGGTTTAGCGAACGTGATCGAAAGTATTATGTCCGGTTCGCACTGATCGAAGAGACCTACGATTCAAACGCGAATGCACAGCGGCGGCTGGCGCAAATTCACGATGAGTTTCCCGATGGACCTCGCGAAGACGAGTACACACGCACGTTGAGAGACGGGTTCGTAGTGGATCGCACGCTCTACTTCCTGCAAACGGACGCAGCGGTCTTTTGGCCTAAAGTGAAAGGGCTCGTGAAGAGTCTCGCAGCCTCGAGAGCAGGAGCGGTTTGAAACAAAAAGAGGGGGCATCACCGCCTCCCCGGCGCTTAATGCGCGCGCGATGACGCCCCCCTCGGCCTCATACACACCTCGAGTATGAGGCTAAGCGAGGTTTACTAATCCAGGGCCCAACCAGAGACTGCTATCCACCTCCCCGGTAACTCGTGGCGCCGCGGGTGAGCCTGGAAAATGTTTTGTCAAAGTCGAACGGAAATAAAAAACGCGTGTCGCGTTAATGATGTGACGGCGGCGTTGCTTTGCTTGTCTTAGAACAGACCAACGAATTACGTGAGCGGAGATTACGATAGCGAGCGCGAAAGAGTCCTCAAGGAGTTCTCAATAATTTCTCAATTGGGTAATTGAGGCTTCCTTTTGTGCTTGGTGGATATTTTTAACTGCATCGCATAACCACATGAGTCCAAAACCAAAGTGCATCATCGTTACGGGCCGGCCGGGTTCGGGAAAAACGACGCTGGCCAAAAAGCTTGGTGAACGCCTGTGGCTGCCTGTCATAAGCCGCGATGAGATCAAAGAGGGTTACGTCAACACGTTCGGCGTCAAGCATGATCAACTTCCGGACGATGCTAACCGGATCGTCTCCGACCTGTTTCTTGAGATAGTCAATCTCTATCTGGCGAGTAAAATTTCGGTTGTTATCGAAGCAGCGTTTCAGCACGATGTGTGGGAAGGACGGGTGCTGCAGATCGAGGAGATTGCTTCAGTGCGGATCGTCGTATGTTCGACTGATCAGGCATTGGCGGCGCGACGTCATCTCGATCGAGGCTTGCAGAATCCTGAGCGCGAGTTTTACCACGGCGACAAGCGTGTGGCCCATTACAGACAAACCGGCGAAATACTACCTGCCGCAAGTTACACAGCACCAAAACTCAATTTACCGACAATGGAAGTCTCAACAGATGTAGACTACGTTCCCGGTGTTGATGAGATCGCACAGTGGGTGCTGGTCGATGAAGATCTTAAAAGCTAGTTGTGTGGTATAAGCCCCGGAAGGAGGAACATTGCTTAAACTATTTCGAACAAAACTCAGCGGCGTGATTCTATTAACAGTCGCCGCCATATTGCTTTCAACTTCGACACGCGCGCAGCAGACGGCCGCGCCTGAAGAAGTAACCCATAGCTTTTATTCCTGGTACTTACATCAACTGAGCATCGAAGGCTCAAATCCTCTAAAACAGAGAACGGCGATGTTGAAGCACGTCACGCCGCAACTCTACGCAAACGCGCCCCGCCTGATCCGTCGCATGGACGCAGACATATTTATCTGCGCGCAGGACTGGGACAAAGGTTGGGAACAGAATTTCACCGTGAGCACGCCCGAAATCAAGAACAACACCGCCACCGCAACTGTGACCTTACCTTCCGGTGAAACAGACCGCGTCCGAATCAACGTGACGCTGATCAAAATCGCTTCCGGTTGGCGGATCAATAAGGTCGCTTGCGCAAATTGATCTCGTGATGTCATGTGTGGCCGCTTTACGCTCCATTCTCCCAAAGGGATAAAGCTCCCCGGACTACGAACCTCGGATCTGCCGTTCGAAGCACGCTACAACATCGCTCCGACTCAGAACGTTTTCGCGATCGCCGACTTCGGCACAGGCGCTGAAGCGCGATTGCTGGCGTGGGGATTGATTCCGTCATGGAGCACGGACGGCAAGGGCTTCATCAATGCGCGCGCAGAAACGCTTGAAGCCAGACCGAGTTTCAGCGAATCGTTTCGAATGCGTCGTTGCCTCATTCCTGCGAACGGATTCTTCGAATGGCAGCGTCGCGGTCGTGAGAAACGGCCTTTCTATTTTCAGTTGAGTGACGACTCGCCGATGATGTTCGCCGGCATCTGGGATACGTGGCGTAGTCGAGGTCAGTTGATCGCGACCTGCGCCATCATCACAACCCCGGCGAACGAGTTGGTCGGCGAGCTGCATAATCGCATGCCGGCAATACTTTCGCCTGAACTTCACAGCGCGTGGGTCAACCGCGCAACCGATCGCGTTCAGTTATTGAGAATGCTGACGCCGTTTCCCGCTTCGCTGATGAAAACGTATCAAGTGAGCAGCAGCGTCAACGCGCCGGAAAACGACACGGTGGAGCTGCTGGCGCGTGTAGACGCTGAAGTCGGACAGACACTGAGTCTTTTTAGGTAGGGTGAACATGATGAATCCACGCCATCTCCCACGCGTCATCCTCGTCGTCTGTTTACTTCTTGTCGTCCGCGAACACGTTTTCGCGCAGACGACTGACCCGCGGCTAGAACTGCTTCGCCGCCAACTCGCACTGTCTTATTGCGAGCCTGCGCCTCACATGGCCCTCGCCAAATATTTTCTGGACAAGGGCGATCGTTTGCAGGCGTTTTACCTGTTGGAGTACGCGCGGCGGGGAATGTTTCCGGAAGCACAGTTCAACGCGGCGTTTCTCAAAGCATTCGGAACGCGTGGCCCAACGGAAAGCAAACAGGCTGTGACGTTGTTCAATAAAGCAGTGGAGCTGCAAAACGCGGGCGATTCGCAGCAGGCTGAGGAATTCTTTGTTAAAGCCGCCGAACTGGCGCCACGTTCGGTCCAGATACAATCGTGGGTCGGCAGGTTTTTCTACAAAACCAGACACGACGATCTGCGCGCGTTGCAGTTTTATCTGAACGCTTATTTCCTCAGTCCACATGCTTACGAATCGGAATTTGTGGAGTCGCGCATTCGGACGATCAACTGGGATGAAGCCAATCTTCGTTACCGCTTGTTGGGGCGCAATGATACCTCACTCGAAGATATTTTGAAGGAACGTAATCCAACGGTGATCGTGGTCGCGCTCACGCCGCTCGCCGAGTCATGGCAGCCGAACTACCTCAAGCCGCTGCTTCAGGCGATGGCCCACGATGATGAGGAAGTGCGTTGGTTGGCAACGGACACAATCAGGCAGCACGTCGACCGATCTTTTGATGGGCAGCTCAAGGCGCTGTTGCAGGATAGCGATCTGCGTCTACGAGGTTTGGCTGCATACATCGCTGTTCATCTCTGGAAAGAGCAGAGTTTTGAGATCCTGCGAGGCATGTTGCGCGATGAATCTCAATTGTTGAGGTTCGATGCGGTTTCGGCACTCGCGCGCGAAGGTGGCAGCGAAGGACGGAGGATTCTGCAGGCGCGTCGTCGCTTCGAGACTCAGCCCCGGTTGCTGGATATGATCGACAAGGCTCTTCGTTCGCCTTCAGGAGGGGCCACAATTTCCCCGGCGGGTTATCAGAAGGCAAGCTCCGCAATCGCGCCTTTCACCGAGATCGATCTGGCTTCAATCGGTCCTCTTGCGCCGAAAGGTAGGGTGCAGGACGAGAATGACGATCCGGTTATTACGAGTGTAATGGCCCATCATACGAAAGCGGTTCCGTACCTGATGAGCAAGTTGGATGACGAGACAAGCATTGAACACCACGTGATGGATTACTGGTCGGAGGTACACGTGGGCGACGTGGCGCTACTGATTCTGTTCGACCTTTTCAGTGATAGTAGCGGGCAACGTACGATTCCAGGCGTGAGCTGGGACGAGTTTCTGGAGCGCGGTTCCAACCGAAAACTTATGAGTGAGGAAGTTTTGCGAAACTACATCTCAAAGCACGGCCGAAAGCAGATCAAGGATAGATGGCAAAAGCTTTGGACCGAGTATCACGACCGGTTGGTTTGGGATGAGCATGAGCGGTGCTTCAAGTTGAAGTCGAAGCGAAAAGCGTGAATGTGTTGCGAGCGAACGGTGAGCGAGTGTTGTGTCTGTTACTGATCATTGCTTGTCTGTGCTCATTCGCACACGGCCAGACCTCCAAACAGCAACCAGTCGAGATCCCTTTTGACTTCTACCGCAATGAAATCATTCTTCAGGTGAGCGTCGCTGGAAAAGGTCCTTTCAATATGATGCTCGACACGGGCACCGATCCGTCTGCCGTTGATCTCACTATCGCGCGAGACCTGGGACTGAAACTTCATTCTGTCGGCAAACCGGCGAGCGGCGGCGGAAGCGATGCGAACCTGGCGTATGAAACCACCCTGCCACTCGTTCAAGTTGGCAGCGTAACTGTGAAGAATCTCGAGACCGTTGCGATTGACTTGTCGAAAGTGAGCGAGCGTTTAGGAAGGCCGTTGCACGGAGTGCTCGGACACAGTTTCCTGAACGGCCGCATCGTGCAGATCGACTATCCGAATCGTGTGGTGCGCATTTACTCGCAGTCGCCGTATCCGCAACCCGTCAATCGAGTGAACACACCAAACCGCACAGTCCTTCCTTTCCGTTACGACGACAATGTTTTGATCGACAACGTCGTAGTAAACGGCAAGAAGCTCGTCGCCAACTTCGACACCGGCTCGGACGGAACCTTCAAACTGACACCTGCCGCCGTTGACTGTCTGGGATTGCAAGACGAATTCAACCGTGCGCGCGTCAGCACAACAGTCGGTTTCAACGGCGTGTCGGAGAACAGGGAAGGCACGCTCAGCAACGTAACCATCGGCGGAATATCTGTCGATGGACCAGCAGTCGTGTTCTTCGGCAAACGAATGGGACGAGATAAAGAACCCTGGGGCATAAACATCGGCAACGCGTTTCTCAAAGACTTCGTTGTGACGATCGACTACCGAACTAAGCTGATCGTACTCGAGAAACGCTGACGCGCGCGGTTGTGAAGCTACAACGCACGCTCCATGACGAGATCTCTTTGCGGGTCTGATCCTAACTGAAAGATGTGCTCGCCAACCGTGCGAAAGTCCCACTTTTTATAAAAGGCTTGCGCCCGCGGATTTCCTTCCCACACGCCAAGCCAGATCGTCCCATGTCCAGCCTGTCGGGCCTCGTCTAAGCAGGCCCGCATCAACTCCGCTCCGAGGCCGCGTCCAAGCCACTCGCGCGACACATACAAACGAACCAGCTCGACTGGATTCGCGCCTTCAACAGCCTGCTCATGTTCACCGGCACGGAGTTTCGCGTAACCCGCCGCACGTCCGTCGACTTCCGCAATCAGAAACGTTGACGCGGGATCTTTTAACTCAGCAGTTTGCTGCGCGACGTTGAACGACGCGGCCATGTATTCAGCCAGGTTTTCCGGAGTGTTATCAACGGCGAACGTGTCGGCAAAAGTACGCGCGCCCAACTCAGACAATAAACGAGCGTCTGCAATTGTTCCGCGACGAATTGTTAGACCAGAGATTTGAGGCATGTCACTATAAGTTAAGATAAGAGTCCGATGTCCGATATACCATTTCGCTGGGATCTTACCAATAGCAGTCACCTGGGTCGCCCGGCAACTAACCGTTTTTGAGTTGCATGGTGCATGAGGAGGACGATGGAACGGATCTGGAGTTCCCTTGGTTGTTTTGGCCTTACGTTGTTGGCCATCCTGACAGTGATCGGCGTTACTGAATCGATCAAGTATGCTGATCCGCTGACCAAGACGTTGGTGCTGACTGCGGCTGTGCTGGCCGCAGCCGCCGTTGCATACGCCCGCGATTGGATAAAGTTTGGGTCACGTCAGAAGCCGCGCTCGAATGATCAGCAGTCGAAAGTTGATCGCGGCGCACCACCTCCACCGCAACGGCCGCAGTCTCCAATCGAATCACCTGCATCACCAATTGCCGAAGCGATTCTCGCTGCGCGCAGGCAGGCGATTCTCTTCCGGCAGATAGTGCCTCCGAATCACGATCCCGCACACCTCAGTTTCTTCGGCGGCTTGCCGATCGCTCCCTCCGACTTTCAGTGGCCACGCGGCGCGTCGAGGCCATACAGCTTCGTCATGCAGGTTGATTGTTCAGCGGTGCCGGCAGACGGCCGCCTCGGAATTCTTCCGGATGGTGGTGTCCTATACCTGTTCCTGGACCTCGAGTGGGGAGATCAGGAAACTTTCAGTGTGATCTGGCAGCGTGGTCCTTCCCACGGTTGGACTGAGATCGCACCGCCCGACGATCTGCCTCACGCCTTCGACTCGAAACTCGCATGGAGATGGCCGCAGTCCGACGCCGACTGGCCGCGCCTGCTGCCGAAATGGCCGTTCGATCCCGTCCTGATCAAAGGTGGGCCACTGCCCGATGATCCGGAAGCGCTCGAGGAGACTTATGCCTGGTCGGGAACGATCGATGCGCGACAGGCGATCGCGGCTATCGACGGAGCAGTCGTTGAGCACAGGAGCTTGTCGTATGAACGCGGCAAGCCGAGGAAGGATCGGCCATTTGCCAACTTCCCGCATGATTGGAACGCCGTGAGGATCACGACAGGCCTGATTGCCGCAGCTATGAAACGCGAAAGTTCTGGTACGCGAAATCGTTTCCGCGAGCTGAGTGACGAGGAATATGCCGCGAAGCTAATGGAGTTTCAGGCGACACTGCGCGGCTGGTCCAATCGTGCTGCAACGGCCGCTCCGTTTGACGAGGTGCCAACAGCAGAGCGCGATCAGTTTTGGTCGTGGGTCCAGCAGAACGATTGGCTTACTAATCTGCCCATGGCCTACGCCGGCAACTTGTCGGTAGAAGCGTCGCTCAGCGCCAGCACCGAGGCAGCGGCGCGTATTCCACCGGAAGTCATCGATTACATCCGCAGCCGGCACGCGCTCGCATACAGGACCGAAACCGATCTGCACATCAGAATTCCGGATCGCATGCTCGCGGCGCCCGTCGACGTTCAGGGCGACATCGATGAGCGCGTGCGTGAGTTTCTTCTCTTACTGGAGTTGTCGTCAGATGAGGGACTCGCTCATTACTTCGGCGAAGGTGTTTACCAATTCTGGATCCGGCCGGAAGATCTCGCCAACCGACGATTCGACTGCGTGGAGCTCAGCACCACTGCTTACTGAGACTTGGAGCCGGACTTTACTCGGTGGGAGAACCTGCATGGACCAATCAATCATCGCGTGAGTCATGGCTCCATCAATACGCGCGGCGAACTGACAATGCTTAGTGATGTCAAGCGGGGTTTGTTACACGGCCCATGAAAAGCACCACGCCGGTTCGGCTATCGCGAATCGCGAAGAAGAACGGACGATCTACCTTCATCACGAATTTTTCCGGCTGAACGGATGTTAGGGTGGCTGTCACCGCCGTGCTTGCCGCCGCTACTGTTCCCTCCTCGTTAACTTCGCACCAACTCTTGTGCTTGACTCGAGAAAGGTAAACATTTCCCGAGTTGGATTTTCCGATCTGAGAAAAGTTGGCGCGATACGGATCAAACGCTTCTGCCATTCCTAAAGCCGACAACGGCTTGACGAGGTCCGCTTCCCACTCGAGTTTGAAACGCGGCAGCTTCAAGTCACCGCGGCGTCCGCCAAAACTCTTCATCCAAAGGTCCCAGTTCTCAGGTGTGAGATCTTGCTCAAACTGATCGAGGCTGATCCGCTCGTCAGGTAAGAAGATGTACATGCTCACGGAGCCCTGGCCATACATCAGGCCAACAGCTTGAAAATTTTTGCCCTTGTTGTAGAAGTAGTAATTCGACTGCGACATCATCTGGACCTGCTTTTGTTCTCCGCCGGCAAGTTGAAACACGTCAGGCTTCGTGTTTTGTTTGTCGAACTCAAAGTGCCATTGTCCTTTGAAGTAAATTGCGTTGATGAGGAACAGAACGTCGTCGTTGTTGATTCGGTCGACGATCTTATCAATCTTACCCTGGGTGTTTTTGTTCACCCACGCGTTGATGGTGTCTGCCGCGGCGGGATCAGAAAAGTCGAGGCTCGTTATTTCAGCGCCGAAATGTTGTCTGTTGCGCTCTACAAAAGCCGGCTTCAGCGTGAAACCGTTTCTGGCCCAGAGTGAGTTGGCGATTGTGATTTGTATTTTGGGATCGATTGGAGTCAGCGCGGATTTCAGATCGGCAAAGGCGCGGTTGACGTCGTCGAGAGTCATTTCGTCGAGCTCGAGGGCGCGAGCCATCGCTTCGCGAGTGGTTCCGTCCGCACCGTTGTAGGTCATGGCGAGAGCCAGCATCACACTCGCGGGCGAAACGAACGTATTCTTGTCAGCGCCTTGCTTCAGTAGTTGCTGGTAAAGCTTGATCGAGAATCTGGACGTGGCGACGATCAATCGCTCGTCAACCTGTGTTTGTGATGGTTCGTTGTTCAGATCGCGGGTCAGAGCGAGGTTAGAGCAGAGCAGTAGTGCGAGAACACTCGCCACCAGAGCTTTCGTCGAGACGGCTTCAACAAGACGCATGGTTATGACTCCTTCCGATTGCTGTGGGGGTTAGCGGAAGAACGCCGTCGGTGGGCGCAAGTTGCGCGAAGATCGAGTTTATTTTCGGTATGTTTCTTTCTTGCTACTGGAAAACGGGCGCAGGTGGCGGTCCTGCGAACACTCCGAGATTTAACTTCGCGCTGGTTTCTTCCTGCCGCTTGTCGATCGCGTCAACCACGAAATAAGCGAAGACTGCGGCGAGGATGGATAGTGCGCCGGCAACGATGGAGAGGGTTGTGGCGGCATTCTCCATGACCCTGTCGTCGAACGAGGCTCTGAAGGAAATGTTGTCGGCAAAACAAGAGAGGAGCCAAAACAACCACCAGATCGGAAAAATCGCGGGCGGACTCGGCGCAGACAAAACCGACTCTTCTGGTGACCCGCTCCTCTGCCATAACTCTTTCACCCCACGATAAGGAATAACCAAATTTACAAACGGAATGAAAAAGCTGCCCACGACCCAGCCGGGTGATTGGCTCAGCGGACATGAGGCATCAATTGCTCGTAGATTGCCGTAGGATCGGTAAAGCCACATCAGGAAAAAGACGGCCGTCGTCACGTAAACAATTGCCTCGAACAGTGCGAGTCCGAAGGTTATGAGCATGAGGGCGCCGCCGGCGGGATTGTCGCCAAACTCTTGATCCTCGCTCAGTGGAGGCAACGCGAATGAAAACACGTCAGCCAACAACGACATAGCCGCAGCGAACACGCCGACGATCAGTAGGATCTTCACGATGCGGGCTCGCGGATGTGCGGAAGTAAATCGTGGAGGATAGGTCGAGGGAGTCATTTTGTTTACCTGCTGCTAATCTAGGCTGAATTGCGGGAGCAGAGCGGACGGAAGAATAGCAAAACGGTTGCGACGAAAAAAGATTTTAGTTGATCGTTAGCAGGACAAGGTGTCAGGCCGATGCGTTTGCAAACGGCGTCGTACAAAGATCAGTTGGAGAGGTGGCTGCAGCAGGGCAGGCAGATCCTTGCTCAATTTGATAAGGAGTCTGTGGTTGTTTACCAGGCTTACAGTCCGGCCATCGGAACGTTCGCTGCCAACCATGGATATTTTGGCGGTGACTTCAGCTTTAATCGCATGAGTTGGATCAAGCCGAACTTCTTGTGGATGATGTATCGCTCTGGTTGGGGAACAAAACCTGGACAGGAAATAACTCTTGCGGTCAGGATCAGCAGGAACGGTTTCGACTCGATCCTGACGCAAGCTGTGCACTCGACATTCGTTCCGGAGGTCTATTCCACGCAGCAGGAATGGAGAGAACGACTACGTCTTTCTCCCGTTCGTTTGCAATGGGACCCGGATCACGATCCGCGCGGACTGAAACAGGAGCGGCGGACGATTCAGCTTGGTTTGAGCGGCGAGGTGTTGCAGAAATATGCGCGCGAGTGGATCGTTGAAATCGGAGATATCTCCGAGTTCGTTGCTGCGGAGCGCGAACATGCTCTAACAAGCGATCGAAATCTGGTCACGCCGCGAGAAGAGATTTATCCCGTTACGGAAGAGTCAGTGTTCAGGAGTTTGCAACTATCCTCGAGTCTGAAGCGTGAAACGTTGAGCAGTCACGATTAACTAAGGAGGTTCCCACAAATGTCACGCATCCCACGAAGTATCGCTCATCTCGTGTTCCTGGTAACTGTTCTTACCGCCGCTTCATTCTCAACTCAGGCGCAAGAACTGACGGACCGGCAACTGACTACGGCTTATGATTTCTCCACTGTTCAGATGCCAGTAGAAATAGTCTCCATCGATTTGAACGGCAAACCTATAGTTCCGGGCGGGAAGATCAAGGGCGACGATGACTGGCTGCGCGGCATTTCCTTCACCTTAAAGAATGTCTCGGACCAGCCCATCTCCTATGTGAATATCGGTTTTAAGTTTCCGTTGCCGAACGGGTTTGTCGTCTACGGTCTCCCCTATGGAGTTGATTCACCTCATGGTGAGTCCAGGAAACAGTCTTCACCGCCAGCGATTGAACCCGGGCAAACGATCGACTTAGTCCTCACGAAACAGCAATACCAGGTCTTCCTCAACGTTCTTTCGCAAGCCAAAGCTCCGCGTGCCTTTGACATCGCCGCTTTCTACGTTCAGACAGTGTGTTTCGAGAATCAGCCTGACGTGATTTGGGAATACGGCTATCTAAAGAGACGCAACCCGAATGAAATCGGCAGATTCGATGTGTACGAGAAATACGTTCTTCCCGACAAGCCACAGCAATGAGTATGGACGAAGAAAAAGAAGGGCCGCTTTATGACCGTGCGAAACGCGGGATGAGTTGGATGCAGCCCGCCGCTCTCGAGCTCGAGCAGTACATGAGTGAGTTGTCGGAAGAGGCGTATTGTGCCGGCTGGATGACCGGGCTTGAGTATGCGTTGTGGAATGCAGTCATCAATGGACCTCGGGATTATGGCCGCCTTCCAATCACAGACGCGCATATTTCGAAGCTGAAAGAGTTGTCGAATAGATGCGGCGGCTGGATCGTTTTTGACGACGAAACTGAAGAGACGTTCATTCCGCTGCAAGAATGGCAGCAGAAGTATGAAGCCGCCCGCAGCTCTTCATCGTTCGCCTCGTGGATCAAGTGACCGCTGAAGTTGCTATAATCGAACTCCCCTGCGACGAACCCCCCAACTTTTAGCGATGCCCAAAGTCACTGAACTGACAGTAAACGGGCAACGACGTTCAGTGAACGTCGAGCCTGACGTGCCGCTACTCAGCGTACTGCGCGATTATCTCGATCTTACGGGTACGAAGTACGGCTGTGGCGAAGGTCGTTGCGGCGCGTGCAGTGTACTGATCGATGGCCAGCTCACGCGCTCCTGCGTGACACCGGTAGCCAAAGCAGCAGACAAGAACATCACCACCATTGAAGGCGTCGCGAAGGATGGAAAGCTCACCCCGTTACAAGAAGCATTCATCAAAGCCGACGCTTTGCAGTGCGCTTTCTGCACATCCGGAATGATCATGGCGGGGAGTGGTTTGCTCAATCGAAACGCTCACCCGACGCGCGAAGAGATCGTCAGTTTTATGAATCGCAACGTATGTCGTTGCGGTGTGTATCAACGCATCGTCGAGGCGGTCCAGATTGCGGCCGGTACAGGGAGTGCTGAAGAATGACTGACGATCGCCATGAAGTCATGCGAATCGAGCCGGAGCGTTACGAGCTACTCGCCGAGCCCAGCTACAACTTCAATATAGATCGTCGTGACTTCATCAAAGCGTTCGGCCTGGGCATTCTCTTCATCGTTCCCACTGCGCGCACGCGCTCTCAACAACGAGACCAGGACGAATCGGGCCGCGGCAGATCTGGCAACGACTTACCACAGGAAATTGATGCGTGGATTCATATCGACGAAGCCGGTAGAGTCACTGTGCTCACCGGAAAAGTTGAATTCGGCCAAAACATTCGTACGTCACTGACTCAAGCCGTCGCCGATGAATTACACGTTCCGGTCTCAACGATCCAATTAGTGATGGGCGACACAGACGTCGTGCCTTTCGACATGGGAACGTTTGGCAGTCGCACGACGCCAACGATGGCGCCGCAACTTCGCAGAGCAGCAGCAGCTGCGCGCGAAATGCTGATCGCGATGGCCGCCCAACAGCTACAACTGCAACCGAACGACTTGCGCCTCATCGATGCGCGTTTTGTGAACCACGATAAATCAAAAACGTTGACACTCGCCGAGGTCGCCAGGGGACGTAAGCTCGTCAAAGTAATACCCGCGAACATCTCGATCACTCCGGCTGCCAATTGGACCATCGCCGGGAGGTCTGTGACAAAAGTTGATGCAAGTGACTTTGTCACAGGCAGACATCGGTACACGTCCGATCTAAAACGCGATGGCATGCTCTACGGAAAGATCGTTAGACCACCGGCTCTCGATGCTGTCTTGCGATCGGCAAATACGAAACCCGCCGAAGCTATTCCCGGTGTGAAGGTGGTAGTTGACGGCAACTTCGTCGGAGTTGCGGCGCCTGATCCACAGACCGCAATCAAAGCCGCGAACGCGATCGTGACTGATTGGCAATCGACACCGCAGCCTTCAAATGCGGAGTTGTTTGCACTGTTGCGCAAGCCGGCAAACGCCGGGCGCGGGCGCGGTTCACGTCCACAAGGATCAATTCAACAAGGCCTGGCAATTGCCGAAAAGAAGCTCGAGTCGACTTACACGGTCGAGTACATCGCGCATGCTCCACTCGAACCACGTGCGGCAGTTGCGGAATGGACCGGGGACAAGCTCACCGTATGGACCGGGACGCAAAGACCGTTCGGTGTTCGCGGCGAACTCGCAGAAGCATTTCACATCCCTGAAGAAAAAATACGCGTTATCGTTCCTGATACTGGCTCGGGTTACGGCGGCAAGCACACCGGCGAATGTGCAGTCGAGGCCGCACGGCTCGCACGCGCCGCAGGCAAACCGGTGAAACTCGTTTGGACTCGCGCCGAAGAATTCAGTTGGGCTTACTTTCGTCCGGCCGGAGTGATTGATATCAAGAGCGGCGTTAAAGCTGACGGGACGATCACTGCGTGGGAGTTTCACAACTACAACTCGGGCAGCTCAGGCATTCAGATCAAATACGACATTCCCAACACTGACATTCAGTTTCACGAATCCAATTCACCGTTGCGACAGGGCTCATATCGCGGTCTCGCCGCGACGGCTAATCACTTCGCGCGTGAGTGCCACATTGATGAGTTAGCAAACTCTGTGAAGATGGATCCGCTGGAGTTTCGTCTGAAGAACATCAAGGACCAACGACTGCGCGCGGTGTTAGAGGCAGCGACTAAAGCGTTCGGCTGGGCCAAGACAAAAGCCGTCACCGATCATGGCTTCGGCTTGGCGTGTGGCTTTGAGAAGGGTAGCTACATTGCGACTTGTGCCGAAATCGCGCTCGAACGAGACACGAAGAACAGGAAGAACCCGCAGGTTCGTATCGTGCGTGTTGTCGAAGCGTTTGAGTGTGGCGCCGTTGTTAACCCACTTCATCTGAAGAATCAGATCGAAGGAGCAATTGTGCAGGCAGTCGGTGGTGCTTTGTTTGAAGCGATACAGTTTGCAAACGGGAAGATCCTGAATGGACGTTTCGCTGATTACCGCTTGCCGCGCTTCGGCGACGCGCCGGTGATTGAAGTCGTGCTGGTCGATCGAAAAGATCTTCCGTCCGCTGGTGCCGGTGAAACGCCAATCGTCGGTCTGGCTCCCGCTGTCAGTAACGCGATCTTCAACGCCACCGGCACACGACTAAGATCACTTCCACTCACACCGAAGCGCATTCCCACGCCAACTGCCTGAACATTACGCTGCAAAGTTTTCATAGGCAGCGCGACGCTGCTTCAGCTAATCTGGCGGCATGAGCGTATGGAGCACGCTGCTGGAAACAGCGAGGTACGCCCCGTCGCCGCATAACGTCCAGCCGTGGCGTTTGCGCGTTCTCTCGGACGACAGTGCCGACCTGTTTATCGAAAAGCACCGCACTCTTCCGAAAGAAGATACAACCGGAAGTTTCATCATTCTGAGTATGGGTATTTTCATAGAGGCGCTCTCGATCGTCGCTGAGAACAGTTCGCTTAAGCTCACGTTCCAGTTGCATCAGCCGCCGTCAAGTTTTACGCCGGAGCAGATCGCGAAAGCGGAAGGTGACATGCTGCCGTTCGCGAGGTTGACGCTCGAGAAAGGAGCAACGGCTGAGAACTCCTACCATGATGTGTTGTTCGTCGCGCGGCGGACTTCGCGGATTTCGTACTTACCTGATCCGATACCAGATGCGGCTGTCGAACAGTTGGCAAAGCTTGCCCGTGAGTGGGGACAAATTTATCAACAAGTTACTGCGCCGGAAACGATCGAGAAGATTCTTGAACGCAACATCGAAGCTGTGTTTGAAGATCTGAACGCGGGACCATACCACGACGAAATTGTCGAGTGGTTTCGTTTCAGTAACAGCTCGGCGCGAGAAACGCGCGACGGACTCGATTATCGTTGCATGAATTCTTCACGCCTTTCGTTTTGGTTAGCGGCGCGTGTGCCACGGTTGATGCAGTTGCCGTTGACGCGTCAGGTGTTGAAAAAGGTCTATCGCCGGCAGTTGGGCAATGTACCGACGATTGGCATGCTGGCAGGTCCCTTCTGGGCGCCGGAAACTGCCTTCGAGACAGGGCGTTTCCTGCTTCGCTTCTGGTTAGAGTTGGCCAAACGCGATCTTTACATTCATCCGTACGGCAACCTGGTAACGAATAAGGCCGCAGCCGAAACGTGTTTGCAATTGGTCGGCGTTCCGGAGATCTGGTTAATGTTCAGAATCGGTTACTCAAAAGCGCCGCCGCGCAGTTATCGCCGCACTGTCGAGGAGGTACTGATTGATTGATCGCTTGTTGACTGGGGCGACGCTCTGGTTGCTGTGGATCATTCGCAGAATTATCAGTCTGGATCGTCGTGCGTACATGCTGCTCAGCGCCGGCGCCTTACAACCAGTCTTGGCGCGAATAGGAATGCTGCGAGCACACGCTGTCTATTTGAAGGCGAAAGACTGCTGTCCGGCTTATCGCGAATTTCTCGCGAGCGAAGGTGTACGAAACAGTCGCTGGAAACTTTCCGCTTTGCCGATCACGACGAAGGAGAATTACGTAAAGAAGTATTCTCTTGTGGATCGTTGTTACTACGGCAGGCTTCCGTCGGAAGGCGTCGTGATCGATGAATCGTCGGGTTCTTCGGGTATTCCGAACAACTGGGTGCGCAGTGCGGAGGAACGCGAAGACGTCAAGCGGATTCTTCAGCTCAACTACCAACTCATCTATCGCGACAGCGGCTGTATTCTGCTGAACTGTTTCGCGCTTGGACCATGGGCGACGGGCATGAATGTGTCGATGTCGCTGGTGGACGTCGGGATCCTGAAGTCGATTGGGCCGGATCAGAAGAAACTGGAAAACTCACTAGCGCTGTTCGGCAGCGATTATCGGTATTTGGTTTTTGGTTACCCACCGTTCATCAAATCATTTGTAGATACAACCCAGCTCGATCTAAAGCAGTATCGGATGGACCTGATCGTCGGAGGAGAAGGCATCTCCGAACCACTGCGCACTCATCTGCTTCAGTATTTTCAGACGGTCATTTCTTCTTATGGCGCGTCGGATTTGGAGATCAATATCGGGGTCGAGACCGCATTGACCATTGGTTTGCGACGCATCTGTATGAAAGATCGTGAGCTTTCGCAGGCACTGTTCGGGCGAGAGAGTCCGCCGATGATCTTTCAATACAACGCGCTTGATTACATCATCGAGACGACAGAGGCTGGCGAGTTGGTTTTCACGATCGGTAGACAGTCGAGTGCGGCGCCGAAACTCCGTTACAACCTGCACGATTTCGGCGGTGTGATAACGCACGCGCAACTCGGTGAGAAACTCGCGTCGCACGGCGTAGATGTTTTCGATCTGGCAACGCCGCAGAGCAGTTTCCCACTCCTGTTTGTTTATGGTCGCAGTGATCTGACGGTGCCGTTCTATGGCGCAAAGGTGTATCCGACAGATATCGAAGAGATCATCAATGCAGATCCTGATCTAGTGAGGCAGATCAACTCATTTCAGATTTCGAGTTACGAGGATGAAGCGATCGATCGGCGTTTGAAGATTTGTCTCGAGACGGTGAAGAGTTTGCCGAGTTCACTCGCGTCTGGGGAACGATTGCATCGGGTGATATTCGAAGGTTTATGCCGCGTGAACCAGGATTTTCGTGAGGTTACAAAGATGTTTGAGCCGAGTTGCGTTGAGGTTCAGGTTTACGATTTCGAAACCGGACCGTTCAAGGAGCGCGATATTAGAGTGAAGAACAAGTACGTGGTGGGAAATTAATTTTTCTGTTCGGGGTGTTGCGTCGGCTGGTTAGTTATGGCAGAAGAGCTTAGAGAATTTTTTAGCCAGGGGGAATAGTGGGTACAAGGGATACTACCGCCGCAATCGATCTGGACAACAGCACCGACGTTATAACAACTGAACAGATCGCGCTCACCTCACCAGACAGCTCAATATTTCAAACCTTTTGGATCGGCGGTTTCGAATGCTCGACCCATCGCCTCCCGCGGCGTAAAGCGCTCGGACGTTACGCCGGTGTCCGCCTCGATCTGATCGGTTCAACACGCCACGACGAGTTTGTTCTTCAGGATTACGCGCGACTCCAACAGGTCGGAATCCGCACTGCACGCGACGGCGCGCGCTGGCACCTGATCGACAAGAACTCTCATTACGATTTTTCCAGCTTGCTCCCAATGCTGCGCGCTGCGCGAGAAACGCGCACACAAGTCATGTGGGACTTACATCACTACGGCTCGCCCGACGGCCTTAACATTTGGAGTACAGCTTTCGTCGATCGTTTCGCGCGCTTCGCTCGCGCGACTGCCTCAGTAATTCTGGAAGAAACGGGCAGCCCGATTTATGTCACGCCTGTGAATGAGATGTCTTTCGTCGCGTGGGGCGGCGGCGACGCTGGTTTCTTGAATCCGTTCGCCAAAGGACGTGGACCAGAACTCAAGGCTCAACTCGTACGCGCCGCGATCGCCGCGACCCAAGCTGTGCGCGAAGGTGATCGTAACGCGCGCATCTGCTGGTGCGAACCGATCATTCACATCGCCGTGGATCCGGATCACCCTGAAGACGCGCCGGCAGCAGAAGGTTATCGACAGTCGCAGTTTCAGGCGTGGGACATGATCGCGGGCAGATTTTGCCCGGAGTTGGGCGGGCGTCCTGAGTATCTCGATCTTCTCGGTGTGAATTACTATTCGAATAACCAGTGGATTCACCAGGATCCTAACTTACCGCCTTCGCGCCGCCGCAAAGACACGCTGCTGCCGCCGTCGCATCCGCTGCACCGGCCGGTTCGTCAAATGCTGCAAGAGGTGTACGACCGTTATCGCAGACCGGTGATCATTGCCGAGACTGGCATCGAGGGAGACGCGCGTCCGTCGTGGTTGCGCTACATCGGACAGGAGGCGCGAGCCGCTGCCGCTGCGGGCGTGAGGCTGGAAGGACTCTGCCTCTACCCGATCACTGACTATCCCGGCTGGGGCGACGACCGTCACTGTTACAGCGGACTATGGGGCTACGCGGACGATGAGGGTCAGCGCGAGATCTACGAGCCGCTCGCACTGGAGCTCGCGCACCAACAGCAACTGTGGACCGCCCAACGTCGCGATCATGTTGCGTACGAGGAGACGGTCAACATCGAGACACTCGATGAAGCCGCGCGCCAGGTGGATGTCGCGGCAACTCGGAGTCGCACAAAGCGAAGAGAGTAAACTTAGACCAGTCTATGGTTGACGAAGCAGCGATACCTCGCCCCGAGTATCCTCGACCACAATTTGTTCGCGACCGGTGGCTCAATCTCAACGGCGAGTGGGAGTTCGCCTTTGACGATGCGAACCGCGGTCTCGAGCTCGGTTGGCAAGACGGGCGCGAGTTGCCGCTGCGCATCCTCGTCCCGTTTGGTTATCAGGCGAGCCTGTCGGGCATCAACGACAAATCGATTCACGAGTACGTTTGGTACGCGCGCAGTTTTGAAATTCCCGCGGACTGGCATGATCGCGACGTGCTACTGAACTTTGGCGCGGTCGATTATTCGTCAACCGTTTGGGTCAACGGCGAAGAAGTCGGACACAATCAGGGCGGTCATGTGCCGTTCCAGTTCGACATCGCTCCTTACATCAAGCGCGGCGTCAATCGTCTTACGGTTCGAGTAGAAGACAAGCAGGATGCGAAACAGCCACGTGGCAAGCAGTCAGTGACGGGCCTGCCACACGAGATCGATTATTTCTGCACGACCGGAATCTGGCAGACGGTTTGGCTTGAACCCGTGCCTTCGTTGCGCATCGAGGAGCTGCGCATCGTGACGCACGCTCATCGCAATCTGCTCGAACTGGTTGTCTACCTGCATGCGCCGTCCGCAGCCTGGCGAATCGAAGTCGAAGTTAGCGATCACGAAAAACTGGTTACGCGTGGCGAGGCGCGTACTGCCGTAGCGACGGGCCATCTGGCTCTGACAATTCCGTACGCGAAACTCTGGTCGCCTGAGTCGCCGCATCTTTACGATTTGACCGTGCGTCTTTACGACGGCGCTGAGCTGTTGGACCAGGTGAAGTCTTACTGCGGCATACGCGGCATAGAGCTTCGTGACGGACGGTTTGTGCTGAATGGTTCCAGCATCTACTTGCAGATGGTGTTGGACCAGGGTTATTGGCCGCAGAGTTATCTCACCGCGCCGTCCGACGAAGCACTGCAAACCGACATCGGTTGGGCCAAGGCTTTGGGCTTCAATGGTGTGCGCAAGCATCAGAAGATCGAAGACCCGCGCTGGCTTTACTGGTGCGATCGTCTCGGCGTCATGGTTTGGGAGGAGATGCCAAACGGGCGCGAGTGGTCGTTGCAAGCGGAAGAAAAGTTGTCCGCCGAGTGGCAACGCGCGGTCAGGCGCGATTACAACCACCCTTGCATTATCGCGTGGGTTCCGGTGAACGAGAGCATGGGCTTTCCGCAATTGGCCCAACAGCACGCGGGACAGTACGCGTTCCTTGAACGAATGGTGCGCACTACTCGACGCCTCGACGCGACGCGCCCCGTTATCGATAACGATGGTTGGGAACACACCGACATCGCCGACGTTTGCGCGATTCACGATTATTCGCCAACCGGCGAAGCGTTGGAAAAGCGCTATGAGAAGACGCTGAAGGGCGAAGGCTTACCCGCTACAGTGTGGACCGGCGTGCAACCGTTGTTTGCGCGCGGCTCGAAGTATCGCGGACAGCCGATCATGCTTTCTGAAATCGGAGGGTTTCTGACGATCCCTCGCGACATTCCGCCGGAGCAGCGTGACGTGCTCTATCGCTACTATGCTTCTTTCCAACGACCGGAAGAGTTGCTTGAGAAGTATCGCGACCTGATGGACGGCATCGCAACGTTGACGTTTCTCGCCGGTTTCTGTTACACGCAGCTAACGGACATCGAACAGGAGAAGAACGGTCTGCTCACCTACGATCGCCAACCCAAAGTACCCGTCGAGGAGATCGCGAACATCCATCGCGAGATCTTAAAACTGCAAGCGGGACGAAGATGATGACTAAGTCGGCGCCTGCGATTCTCGTCTTAACAGGTGCGTCCGGCGCCGGAAAAACGACTCTCATGCTCAAACTGAACGAGCTCGCCATTGCAGGCGTGAAGGGAATCAACTGTGATCGCGTAAAGATTGAGAGTGCCAGCGGTATGGACCACCAGGCAGAGATTCTTCGTTATTGGCTCTCGCATTTGAATCAGCCCGAAACAGAAATCGAATTAGCTGTACTTGATACGCAGATACGTCCTCACGAGGCGTTGAAAGTGTTAACTGAAGCGGGAATTAACTGCGCGCAGGTAGTTTTGGTTGACTGCGATCCAGTGAAACGAAATGAGCGACTGCACAGGGACCGTCGTCAACCGGAACTAGCAAATCCGCAAATGGATTGTTGGGCCGCGTACTTGCGAGGTCAGGCAGACGCGCTGGAGTTGTCGATCATCGATACCACTGTTGGTCCAATCGATAAGAACGTGGCTGAACTTGAATTACTTGTGAGCAGTTTGCTGATGCGAGCGAGATCAGGTTAACGTCTTTCGTTCCCAAGTTCCTCAATGATTTGAACGGTTCCGAACAGCCGTGCGTTTTGGCGGGGCTGTTATCGTCACCAATATTGTCGCGTCGTTGGGTTCGTCGCAGTCGTCAGCCACTTTGAGCCTCACTTTGTACGTTCCTTGCTGCTCGTATGTATGACTGTGGATGAGTCTGGGCTTGTCGTTGGGTTTCTGGCTATCAAACTCCCAATCATACTCGTCACTCTTATCGCCAAAATCCAACTCATAGAGCCGAATCGTTCCATCACGATCGAAAGCTTCAGTACGAAAGTGCATTGGCGAGTTTATATAGCCCTGCGCCGTGGCAACGATCTTCGAGTTGCCGGTTACGGCGATCTTTGGCTGCGGCAAGTCGTTGAGATGAATGGCCTCGATTTCGGTAATACGACTCGCACCGCCCAGTGCGTTTTGAACAACGACTCGGATCTTGCTAGTAGAGAGCTCGGGAAACTTGATCATTCGCCAAACATTTCTATTGTTTCTGATCGCTCCGCCGGGCACAGTTCGCCATGCACGCCCGGTCCACTGTTGCACGTCGAAGTCGGTGATTCCGAAGCGCGAAAACTTTTGTTTTAGATCCGGCTCCGGTGGTTTCTTGTAGTCATCAGGCAACGTGAAAACATTGATCCAGTTGATGCTCCGCGCGCGTCCGAAATCCACTTCAATCCAATCGGGAAATGAGTGCGGCGTTCCGTCAGTCCAGCTTTCGGCCTCCTTATCTCCAACAGTCGTCATGCGGTATCCATCATTGACACGTTCTGGTTCAGTCTGATCGTCGCGAGTGGAAGATGCTTTTACCTTCGCGCCTTCTTCTTCCAGCACGACATTGGTGGTGACGCGAATTCTTGTGGCCGTGAAATTCACTCCAGTGATCCTGCCGCGCACGTTCGAGAAAGTCCGACTCTCTGGCTCGAATGTGTAATCGGCTACACCCGGATGGTTGTAAAAAGGAAGATAAGGCGTGACGGTGTAAGTGGCGCCCCCGGTCAGGGAATCTAACCGGTATCTGCCGTCGTTCCGGCCTTCGTAGAAATGTTCCTTCGTGTCCACTACTTTCAGTTCGACGTGTTCCTTCAACGGTCGTCCCTCGGTATCAAGGATGCGACCACTGATCGAAGGGTGCCGGCGGAGATTGAGCGTAGCGCTGGCCCACCGCTGGACCGTATCGCGACCTTCGTGTACAGGCTGCGCCGCCAACTGTTCCAATAGCGGGAAAGTTTTTGCTTCGTCAACGACTATGCGGAACGAAATGACAGCGCGTAGATGCTCGTTGTATTTCCCCGTTACGATATGGCTTCCTTCCTGAAGTGGATGTCCGTGAAACTGTCGACCAACGTCAGGAATGATTTCCGAGACAGTCTGTCCTGGAGCTATGGTTAACATGACTGGCGCGCGGTCGCCCCAAAACCACATACCGTTGGAGGACCAGGAAATTCCGGTCCCGCCATAATATGAATCGTGAAGATCCGGACCGTTTTCGCCAACAAGCATTGAACTCAGCTTAAGTGAAATCATTGTGTCTGATAGTTGAGGAATTCTGCGTGGACTACGACTATGATTCGTTAAAGAAACCCGTACGGCAACGGACTCACCTAGGTAGAAAGTCGATCGAGGCTGGTGAGTCTTTGCGTCAATCGGAGTCATGCGGAATTTAAATGGCTGAGTGCGTGACTGCGCGGAGATGGCAACCGCGGCGAACACCATTACCCAGGGGAAGAGAAGAAGAGAAATTTTACGCATCGGCTGCTTTGATGCAGGTTTTCGAACGAACGTCGCGGTAGGAATAGGGAATCATTTGCGGAGCCGCATGATCGTGCCCTCGTCGTAATTGGACCAGAACAGATTCTGCGCGTCGATGGCGAACTTCACCAGCTTTCGCTCAACTGGCACCAACTTCACCGGCTGTACACCACTCTTATCGAATCTATAGATCCCACTGGTGAGGCTGACAGCATAAAGACTGCGATCGTCAACGGCGCCAGGCAACACCACGACATAGATCAGAAAAACAATCGGAGAGAGTTTCATCTCGTTGCACCCCATCGCTAATATAGTCACAAATGCGAAACAGGCGTAGAGTTTGTGCAGAAGGTGAGCAGTTATGGTATTGAAACGCGCTCGTTGGGCCAAGCCTGACATTGAACGAGCACTGACAGGGCTGGAAGTAAGCGATGAAGTGACACGCGCCGACGCGGTTTGTGCATTCTGCCCGTGTCGTGCCGGTTGGTCCGCGTTCGAAGAGCATGTACCGCGCGTAATCCGCAGCTTGCGAGACCCGAGCCGCATCGTGCGTCGCAATGCACTGCACGTGTTTGAGGATGCGGCTCGAATGCAAGCGGCGGAGGATCTTCGCTACTACGTCGACGGCGTAGAAGAAAAGATTGGCGAGAAGCGCGCATGTGCCCGCTATCGCTCGATGGAGCAACGCTTCGAAGCGATCAAAGAAAAGAGAAGCAGAAAGCTTAAGAAGCGCTCACGCACTCACTCTCTTCCTCAATGATCTGGGTTTGGTGCCCAGATCTCGAATTCGGTCAGGTAAACGGACGATTTGTAATTCGCATGCCGCGTGCGTTGTGAGGTCCTGGTGATAAGCCTACCGGACAGGCCCCAATAAGCCCTGAACTATTTGAGTTGTATTTAAGTTAGCTATTTGGTCCTCGACGATTGCATAGTCATCAACTCTAATGACGGTAACCCGCAGAAACCTTTCGGACCGCTGACAATTAGTGGATTTATGAACCCCCACCTAGAGTTCGAGTCGCAATAAATGAGGACGCTGCTCGCGTAACTTCAGGATTAACTCTCCAAACATCGTGTTGGCCCACGCAAACCAGGAGCGTGTGAACTTCTTCGGATCATCCTTATCGAACGCTTCGTGCATGAACCCCGTTTCCGCATGTGTGTTCTTTAGTAAGCGCAAACAGTAGAGAATCTCTCTATCGTCGTTACTCGTTAGCGCTCGCACGATGATTCCGAGCGGCCAGATCATGTTCAACCCAACATGTGGACCACCCGTTCCCGCGCCTGCCTTGCCAGCGAAGAAGTAGGGATTGTCATGACTCAGAACGAATGAACGCGTCCGAACGTAGACGGGATCGTTTGCCGCACAGCAACCAAGGTATGGCAACGATAAGAGACTGGGGACGTTGGCGTCGTCCATCAAAAGTTGATTGCCGAACCCATCGATCTCGTATGCATAGATCAATCCATGTCGCCGCGATTGAGTCTTGCCGTAAGAACTCACAGCCTGGCTGATCTGCTGCGCAAGTGCGCGAGACTCGCCGGCGAACACCTTATCTGAAACGATACTGCTGAACATCTCTCCTAACTGCTTCAACACGACCACAGCGAACAAGTTCGCCGATATCAGGAACGGATATACACACGCATCGTCTGACGGTCGAAACGCAGAATGTATCAAGCCGATTGGCCGGGTCGGATTACCCAGGCCGTTGAAAGGCGGCGTATCAATCGGATTGTCCGTCGTGCGTTGAAAACGATACGGACCAGGATCATTCACGCGTTGCTGCTCGCGAAAAGTCTTGAGGATCAATCGGCCCGCTTGTTGCCAATCTGCGTCAAAGGACGATGTATCTCCGGTCGTCTTCCAATATGAGTAGGCGAGTCGAATCGGATAACAGAGCGAATCGATCTCCCACTTGCGTTCGCACAGCTCGGCAGTCAACGGCGGTTTATCGTTGACTCCCCACGGACACGCTTTGGCGCCGAAACTGAATGCGTTCGCATACCTGTCGATCAGAATGCACTGCGTCTGGCGATTGATGACCCCGGCAATCAGGTCTCTCAGATGTTTGTCGTTACGCGCGAGCGGCACATATGGACCAACCTGGGCTGACGAGTCGCGCAGCCACATCGCGTTGATGTCGCCAGTGATCACAAGTGTGTCGGGCCGGCCATTTTTAACTGCAAACGTGACTGTCGTGTCGAGCGTGTTGGGAAAGCAGTTCTCAAACAGCCAGGCTAACTCTCGATCTGCGATATTTCGTTTTACTTCGGCGATCTTCTCTTCTATCGCGGCGCTCACAAACTTGCGCTGCGTGGGAGCGGGACGTCGACTCGGAAAATCACGTTGGCTGGAAGCTGAGGAACCAACGAGGGCGGTGCGGACCAGAGCTGCGCCGGCTGTTGTGTAAAGAAGGCTTTGTAAGAACTCTCGACGCGGGTTCACTTAGTTCCAGATGGACCGCAGGCAGGCAGCGACGTGCTCAGCGCCCTGGGCAGCAAAGTCGCTCCACGGAGACGCTGTTCGCCAATAACTTCGGAAGTCCGTACACAAAAACTTTGCCTGGTCAGACTCGACACCGGCCACTTCAACCAGGAGTTTTTCATCAATCTTTGAGATTACTGGTTGATGAGTGCGCAAATGTTTGATCACCGATTCATTCTTGGCCAGCAGAGTGGAAACTGCGAGCATCACAGCGTCCGCCTTGGGATCGGCACCTCGCTCAAACACAAGCTCATGAACGCGACCCACATATCTCTGGGCGAACCATTCTGCAAGCCCCTCTTCGAGGATCGTTGGACCAGATGCTCCCGGACTCAGCACGTGAACTGCTTCATGAGCGAGTTCCAACGAAGCAAGCCAGGGCTTAATTTTGGAATCGCGACTAAGATATATTCTGCTCGTTCGCAACGGCCGCAAGATAAACGTTCGCGAAGTAGCACACTCAGTAACGCGAGGCATGGACAGTTGATATGAAGCATCTCTTGGACCAAACAGACCTTCAGCCTCTTTAAATATTCTCAACAACTCCTGCATCAATGTTTCTTCGAAAGAACGGTCGCGCGCAGCTAACAAAAATCTTGCTTCTGCTTCAACCGCCAACAGATTTTCCATGAGGCGCAGAACTCGCATTAAGTTAACTATATAATCAACTCAGAGGTGTAGGAAAGTGGGGATCATCAAAACACAGCGAGGTTACTGTCTAATGCGAAAAACCATCCTCTTAATCGCAGTCGTTTTTCTCACCGTATCATCTTTCGTTCACGCTCAAGTTACCACGCAAACCGCGCCCGCCAAGCGCAAATTTAAATACCCGGAAAAAGTCGAATCAAAGTATGACAAAGCAAAGGACGAGACGTCGGTTTTCTTCAACCTCATCCGCATCAAAGGCGCCGAGAATTTAGATTGGCAAGGAACGAATGTTGTTACAGATGAGCGAGTCGATTTTTCGATGTACTTCACCTACCCCGGGCAAAGTTTGCGAACACCAAAATGGGTCGGCATCGGCATCGCATCAGCAGCGTACGAGCCGAAGCAATACGGTGACTATAACCTTACGATCATTGCTGATAACGAGCGGCTCAACATCGGAGGAATGATAGTTCATAACAGAGGCCGTACTCGATATGATGCGCGACGCCCGCCGGTTGAATTCCAAATGTTTGAAGCTGCCATTCCGTATGAACAATTCCTGCAAATAGCCAACGCGCGAAAAGTGAAACTGCAGATAGGTTACAGGGAAATCCCTCTCGATAACGAAAACCTCGAGGCAATCCGCGACCTTGCGAGTCACACCGTTCCGTAGTTCTGGTTGGGGTTCGTACAGCATGAAGAGGCGACGCTAGGACGATTGAAGAGCAACTAAACATGAAGCACGACACGATAACGGACGACGTGAGTTCAGGACCGTTCTACCATGGTACGAAAGCCGATCTGAAGCAGGGCGATTTGATTGGCGCGGGCTACAGCTCCAACTACGGTGCGCGGAAGAAGGCGAAGTATGTCTATCTCACAGCCACTTTGGAGGCGGCCACTTGGGGGGCCGAACTTGCTGTCGGTGAAGGACGCGGCAGGATCTACATCGTTGAGCCCACCGGCCCGTTTGAAGACGACCCGAACCTGACGGACAGGAAGTACCCAGGTAATCCGACGAAGTCATATCGCACCATGGATCCCCTGCGGGTCATGAACGAGGTCACAGACTGGACGGGTCACACGGCTGAACAGCTCAAAGCGATGAGGGACCATCTTGCGGAACTCAGGCGCCTTGGTGTTGAAGCTATCGAGGACTGAAATCAAAAGGCGTGTGTTGCGCTGATCAAGGCAAGACTCTGATGTCTCCCTGAATACGCGGATCGACTTCGAAGTGGTCTGCGAATTGACCACTGAAGCCAGTCACTTCTACGGTTTGTCCCTGACTGAGCCCGCTCACGTCGATACCCGTCGAGGCGCAGATGAACACGTTCAGATCGCCCGAACCGTCATTAACGACGACGATGAATCCAAACGGCAGATCGTTGATGATCGGTTGCGAGATCGTTCCAGTGATGCGAACAAGAGATCCTTCGGTCGCGTCATTAACGTCTCCCGTAGCGACAGGCGTTGACTGCACCTTTCCGCCACTCCCGTGAGCCTTAACGTCAGTGACGTTGACGAGCACGAGTAGACCAGGCTCTACGGTGTCAGCGAGCGTGCCAGTTACGCGCACTTGTTGCTGTAGCGGGTCATGATTTTCTCCCTGAGAAATTTTTGTGGATAGGTTCGATAGCAAATAAGCGCGCGGAGTTTACCGCGTCTCAGCCTGTATGTTAAGTGTCGTGTGCAGTATGATCAGGGCTTCGCTATTCAAGATCGCACCGGTGGTATCTACGTCAGCACTTCTGACAATCTCGGGTTTGTGATTGTGAGCACCTTGCCAGTGGACGACACGCAACTGCGTTTAGCAGTTGAATCAATGGTTAAATCGTTTCGGGTTATTACGTAGAGCCTACCGATCAAACTTGCGTTTGAAATCATTGTCACGTTGTTCACGTCCGCGGCCTACAGCAACGCGCAAGAGACCCTGCGGCCGTATGCGCCTCCTACGCATGAACTCCGCGCCCGCTTCGATCAAAGTAGTCTGGAAATGACGCGCTAATGTAACCCACAACCCCGCGAACGCAATTCCTAGGAGATAAATGCGCTATGATTATCGGGAAAATCGTCTCGTGCGTTTTACTAATCTGGCTTTGCGGCATCCACGTCACCGCTAAGCCTGTACATCATTACGTCTACTTCGGGCAGGACAGACAAAAAATCAAAACGGACTCTGGGTTTCTGGGGACGAACGCGTTCGAAGGCGCTCAGGTGGCGTACTCGTGGCGTCAACTTGAGCCGCAGAAGGATCAGTATGACTTCAGCGCCATTCGTGAGGACCTTGCGTTCCTGACCTCTAAGGGCAAGAAATTATTTATCCAACTCCAGGACACGACTTTTAACCAGTCGCGGATCAGTGTGCCGCGCTATTTGATAAATGAGCCGCAGTACAACGGTGGCGCTGACAAGCAATACCGCGTCAAAGACAACGACGAAGAACACGCCGTTGTCGACGGCTGGATGATGAGGCGCTGGGACCCGGCGGTCCAGGAGCGGCTCCGTAAACTACTCTTTGCTTTGGGAAAAGAATTTGACGGGCATATTGAAGGTATCAACTTCGCGGAGACATCCGTGGGCTTCGGCGAGAGCGGACGGCTGTTTCCCAAAGGGTTCTCGTTTGAAATCTATCGCGACGGAATCATCGCGAACATGAAGACCTTGCGGCAGGCATTCCCGAAGTCGGTGGTGTTACAGTACGCCAACTTCATGCCCGGTGAATGGCGGCCGACAGAAGATAAAGGCTATCTGCGAGCTGTGTACAAAGCGGCGCAGGAGTTGAAGGTCGGAGTGGGTGGGCCTGACTTGTTGCCTTACCGGCCTGCACAACTAAAAACTTCCTACCCTTTAATCAGAGAAGTCGCGGGCACAGTTCCAGTCGGCATCGCAGTTCAGGACGGCAACTACGACGATCGAGATCCGCAGACAGCAAAGCGCATCACGATACCTGAGCTGCTCAAATTTGCGACCGAGTACCTGAACGTAAATTACATCTTCTGGTGTACTGAGGAGCCGGACTATTCTGAGCAATTGATACCGTTTCTGAGACGCACGAAGGCTTGAGGCACTCTGCCAATGATCCTTGTATTTCGACGAACTGGTCAGCGCAGGTATTCGATAGAAGCGCAACGTCCCGGGTTTCCTGATCTCGTGATGGATCCGGCACCTGGTTACGACAGCCTCATACCCCACGACATGATGCATTTAGTAGTCGAGTCTCGACTCGGACTCACTCGCGGTGTGTTTGGACAGTTGGCGGCCGGCGGGGATGCCGGAACTTTTCATCTTCCACTGCAGCCCGACAAGAGCTCACGCGAGACAGCGCGGGCCAGGAGTCGTATAAAAGCGCGCGGCGCGAAATTGTTGCGCGAAGGACGAGACGAATCGGCTCGCTCGGAGCGAGCCACTTACATTTGCTGGTACGAATGGTTGTCTCGCTCTCCGTCAAGCGAGCTGAGAAAACGCGCCTCTGCGATGGCTAAGAACGCAGAGCAAGTCCGTAACGATGCCGGTGCGCCGGAGTTGCGTACCCTGAATCAAAAGAAACTGGACGACATATGCGGACACTTGGACCACCTGAGCTCTCACTGGTCAAGGCTGGATGTCGGTCAGAGCATGGCAGTCCGCTGGCCTGATTTAGTGATCGTGAGTCAAAACGGAGTCGCTGGATGAACCTAAGTGAAATAGTTGATGCTTGGGTCGCTGCAAATTGCGCAGAGCCTGGCAGTCCTGAGTACGAATCTAATTGGTGGGCGATCGATCAAGTGATGGACTGGTCTCTCGATCATGAGGGTGAACAGCTTTGGCAGTTCATAACAGTAGCTTACAAACGTGAGTTACCCGATAAAGCAGTAGGAATGCTGGCCGCTGGTCCACTTGAAGATTTGCTCGCCAAGCAAGGCCCCGTATTTATCGACCGGGTTCAAGAGCTTGCTCGAAGAGACCCTCAATTTAACTATCTGCTCGGAGGCGTGTGGCGCAACGCAATGACGAAAGAAGTATGGCAGCGAGTTCAAACTGCGCGTAATGAGGTCTGGTGAAAGTATGCTCGCTGAAATGTATTGGTTCGATTTGTCATTATCAAATGAAAGGAATTCTGCCCTGCTGGTCTCTAGCACTGAGGTTGAGCTGTGCTTCGCACACACTGTTAAGGTCCTTAGACGAACTGACGAAATCGGAGGTAAGGCACCCTGTTCGACTGGCTCAGACGCAACATTACAAGCCCGAAAGTGCCTGAGTACTCCGCATTACGGGAAACACCCACCAGAGGATTACCATTCGATCTCAAAGAACAGGAATCAAGAACATTCGGCAATCAAGAAACGCTAAAATGTTTGGTCCTATCGTGAGACTCTTTGTTTCGGGTACCATCGTTGTTCTGCTCTGTTTCGCGTCATTCAGTCGCGCCGACGCGGCGGTCTTTCGCGATCGCGCTTCCTTCAACGCTGCGTCACAGAATCTGACCACTATCGATTTTGAATCCGCTGCGAACGCGCCGGATGGTTTGCGCTTGGAGATTGACGGCGTCTTCTTCCATAACCTCAGTGGCGTGCCCTCGATCGTAACTGCACAAAATGGCAACAAGCTATTGCACGCATCGACCGTCGGCGAAATTACTCGGCTAACAATTTTCCTACCACCGGGTACAACCGCCGTCGGCTGTGACCAGTTCGCCAGACCGATGATCCTATCAATCTCAACCGGCGAAAGCGTCACGATGGTCCAATCGGATACTTCAACTTTCGTTGGCTTCATCTCTGATCAGCCCATCTCGAGTTTGATAATCACTCTCGACTTTCCGGAGCCGACACCGGACGCTCTTGTTGACAATCTCTCTTTTGGTCAACGCCGTGCGGAGAACGAACCGCCAGTGCCACAGTTACTCGTAACCAACACTGGACGAGCTCTCGCACTGGATTCAGTGACGATAGCAAGTGAGCCTTTTCACGTTCTCGCGTCGCATCCTCTGTCCACTGACGGCCATACGAGAATCAACCTCTTTGTAGTCGGTGTCTTGCTTGAGCCCACGGATGTTTCCTTCGTAACCGTCCAGGCAGAGGGTCCACAGCAGCATCTGTTCGACTTACCAGTTGAGGCGACAGGTCGCGTAAAGAATTTGAGTTGGATGTCGCAGGTGACTGTTCGCCTCCCTGATACGCTCGTCGGTGCTGGCGATCTGAACGTCAGCATTAGAGTGAACGGCGCAGCGAGTAACAAAGCGCTGTTTCGAATCGAGTAAGTACAATTATGAAGCGAATGGGCGTCCTACTTTGCTGCTTCATTTTGTGCGGATTCTTCGCCGCGTGTTCTACCGTTGCCCGGGGAGAAAAGCCGTCGCAGGACGGTGAAATCTCTAAACTGCTGGGCGATTGGTCTGGCGAATCAATCTGCGTGAACAAGGAGAAATTTCCGTCCTGCCATGACGAGCAAGTCGTTTACCACGTAGTCGTGGCCGCCGGTAAGACGGACACCGTGACGATTTCGGCCGATAAAATTGTGAACGGCAAGCCGGAGGAGATGGGTACGTTTGATTTCATCTACGACGCACAAAAGCGAACCCTCGCGAGCGAATACAAGAACGAAAGGGTACACATCATCTTTGAATTCGCCGTTAAGGGAGACCTCCTCGAAGGCACACTCTCCAATTTGCCTGAGAAGGCGCTAGTGCGCCGGATCAAAGTAAAGAAAAACAAATAAGCGCGCGCGAAGGAGGCACGTTGCGGTACTTCAAGCGCAGGTGGGACGAGGCTCGCGGTGACGAGTACGGTTCTTGGGGATTGTCGACTTGGTATCTCGAGGTCGGCGATGACGACTACCCAGTTCGTCAAGTCGAGCAGTATGACGGTGGTCCGATTCTCACGTACGACAAGTCCCACCCACACGACGAGTTCGGCGCGCTCAGCGATCAGGTCATCGATCTCGATGAATTCAAGCCGTTCGAGATCGATCGGGCGGCATTCGAAATTGCATGGTCCCCTCCATGCCACGGAATCACGGCGAGCTGTAACCGAAAGATTCAGCCAGCGAACTCTCAGTTTTCACTGTCCCACTGCGCCGGTCAAACCGATGACAAGGCATACCAACACCACGATGCCGACACCGATTGCGATCTTTGCGCCGGTGGAGAGATTGTTTCCTCTGACTTGTTTGACCTGAGGATAGGTAACTGTTGTAGCAACTCCGGTCTTATCATCGACGACCGCAAAAGACTCGTCACCAACTTCGCTGAGGTGGCCCTTGACGTTTTGTCTTGTCTCGCAGTTTGACCTCAACCTGGGCGTCGGGACCGGTGCCAAGCCTCGCAATCTCAATCTTGGCCTTCTGCGCAAATTGGACTTCCTTCTCCGCCTTGTCACCTGCTAAAGCAGGCGAAGGATAGGCGCTATGTGCCACCAGAATAGCTAGCAAGATCGACATAACTCTCACGCATTTGCGGGACATGGTTTTCTCTTCCAGTAGTCGAAATTTGATGGGTTTCACTTGTCGGAATATTTCTGGCAACCTTCTTATCGTTATTAGCAAACTAGGCCTGAAAAACCGGCAGTTCTTGTTCCGCCCACTTATCCCATCAAAATTCATTCCATGCTTACTCACATCTAAGCGCCGTCATCGGATCAACTTTCGTTGCGCGACGTGCAGGCAAATAACAAGCGATCACCGCTACGGCTATCACGAATAGCACCACTCCAGCGAAGGTCGTGGGATCGGTTGCAGTCACGCCGTACAGCAGACTAGTCAGGAGGCGCGTCACAGCCAGCGCCAGCATCAGCCCGATCACAGCTCCAATTAACGTCAGGCCCATGCCCTGTTTGACAATCAGTTTGATGACATCGCGCGTCCTTGCCCCGAGGGCCATTCGCAAACCGATCTCACGCGTGCGTCGTGACACTGAATATGACATCACGCCGTAAATTCCGATTGCCGCGAGCGTCAACCCGAGCAAGCCGAAAACGCCCAGCACCGCCGCGCCCGTGCGCGCCGACCACGATGCGAGACTGACAGTTTCGGAGAGCGGTTGCAGTTCTTGCGGCGGCAGGTTTTCATCGAGCGCCGCGACTTCGCGCCGCAGGGCGGGCATTAAGGCGCGCGGATCGCGATCGGTGCGTACAATCAGTGACGCACGAGCTGAGTAGTTCTGCGCGAACGGCCGGTAGATGGTGGGTTCCGGTTCTCTGTCGATACGATTGAAGATGTTATTTCTCGAATCTTTGGCGACACCAATTACTTCACAGGAAATTGCATCCGATCGACCTACGCGCAACCGTTTGCCCAGCGCCTCGCCTGGTTCTTTGATCTCGGGCCACAAGCGGCGCGCCAACTTTTCGGTGACGATTGCTACCTGCGGAGATTTGATCGTGTCCTGCGCAGTGAAATCTCGCCCACGAAGAAGCGGTGTACCAATCGTCTCGAAATATTTCGAGCCGACGGAAACACCACCGGCGAAGACCCTATCGTCGGGCGGAACCTCTCGGTCTTCAGGGACTACTGGTGTGGACAGCCACATAAAACCGAGCGGCAGCAGGTTGGTCACACTCGCTGTCTGCACACCCGGCAAAGTTTCAAGTCGCTGGACCATCCGCTGATAAAACTCCCGGCCTTTAGTTTCGTCGTAACCCTGAAGCCGCAGATTGAACGAAGCCTCCAGCACCTGATCCGGTTTGAATCCGAGATCTATTTGTCGCGCATAACGCAGGGTGCGCAAAAATAAACCGGTGCTGATGAGCAGTGCCAATGAGAGCGCGACTTGTGTGATAACCAGCGCACCGCGCAAATTCAAACGGCGCACGCGCTGACCTTTCGCGCCGCTCTCATCTTTCAATGCCGGGAGGACGTCGGGCTTGGACGCTTGTAGCGCCGGGACCAGACCAAAGATCACTCCCGTCGCAATGGCCAGCAGGAACGTAAAGGCAAATGTGCGGATGTCGAAGGACAAATCAAGAGTGAAGTTAAATGGCGGCGGAAACGGCGGCTTGAAAGCCATCAACAGTTGATTGATCCAATACGCCAAGAACAATCCGGCCGTTGCGCCGACGAGCGCCAGCAGCACGCTCTCTGTCAGCAATTGACGAATCAATCGCCCTCGCGTTGCGCCGAGCGCCAGTCGAACAGCGACCTCTTTTCGTCGCGTTGCGGCGCGCGCCATTAGCAGATTGGCGACGTTGGCACAGGCGATCAGCAGCACCGTGAGCACTGCTGCCCAGGCTAGCTTGGAGGATGTCACTGCCATGTCCCGGATCGAACCCAACATGATTCCTTGTGGACTAAGCAGCCGCAGAGAGCGATCACCATTGGGATTGGACCGTTGCCCAGGCGGAGGCGGGTTGGACTGTTCTAGCTGGCGGTTGATCGTTTCGAGCGCCGCTTGCGCCTGAGTGATTGAAACGCCTTGTTTGAGCCTTCCGATAGCGCCAAAGTTTTCGTCCTGCCGGTTACTCAGAGGATCGTGCCGGGTTTGCCCGGGCTCGCCCCTCATCTGTGCGGTCATCATCACCGGAATCCACAAACTGATTTTCATCGGCGGGGTCTCACCGTCGAAGCCGGCAGGAGCAACACCTACGACGGTGAATGGCCGGCTGTTCAAAATGATCGTCTTACCGACCACCGCGCGATCGCTATCGAAACGAGTCTGCCAAAAGCTATGGTTAAGGACCACGACTGGATGTGTGCCCGGCGTACGGTCTTCCTCGGGCAGGAACGCGCGCCCAAGCGAAGGCTGAATTCCGAGCACGTCGAAATAATTTCCGGAGACTAGTGCGCCGAGAAGGACCTCACTACGCACATTATTGCCGAAACTGATCGGTGTCTGCGTATAGAGCGCCAGATCCGACAACACTTCGTTTCGTTCACGCAAATCCCTGAAGTCAGGGTAAGAAACTGTCGACCCTCCTCCGTCACCGCGCGCGAGCACGACGAGTTGGCTGGGTTCTTTAACTATCGGCAACGGTCGCAAAAGCAAGGCATCGACCAGGCCGAAGATCGCTGTGTTCGCTCCGATCCCGAGCGTTAACGTCGCTGCAACCACAAGCGTGAAGCCGGGATTCTTGCGCATCATTCGCACGCCGATGCGCAGGTCCTGAAGCAATTCCTCCAACCACCGTGTTCCGCGGGCGTCGCGGCACATCTCCTTCACCTGCTCGGGACCACCAAGAGCGAGAGTGGCTTGTCGTTGCGCTTCCTCCGGACTGTAACCCTGGCGGACCAGATCATTCGTATGCAGGTCAAGATGGTGGCGGAGTTCCTTTTCGAGTTGCTCTTCCTGTTGCCTCCAGTGAAACAGGCGATGCCACCAAGTCATCCCGCACCTCCTTCAGACATTTTGAGGATCAGACTGACGGCTTGAGTCAGGCGCTGCCAGCCAGCGGCTTCAGTTTCTAATTGCTTCTGCCCTTTTCGCGTTACGCGATAGAACTTCGCCTCGCGCCCGGTCTCGGTCAACTTCCAGTCGGCTGCCAGGAGGCCGCGGTTTTCCAGTCGGTGCAACGCCGGATAAAGCGAGCCTTGCGGAACCTGGACCACACCACGCGATACTTGTTCGAGTCGTTGGGCGACCGCATATCCATGAATAGGACCGAGCGCCACAACTTTCAAGATCAACAGATCTAACGTGCCTTGGGGCAGATCTGATTTCAGCTTCACTGCTGTTACCTCCGTCTTCTACATATTAAGAGGCTACGTGTAGAAGTGCAAGGTGTGTGTGGAAACATGGGTCGTGAGACTTATTCATATCTCATGTTCTGCGTTATCATTTCTCGCGCACTTAATTCGACACCTCAAAGCAACATCGAATCCCTTCGTAATTGGCGAGTCGAACGTCGTTGGAGGATGCGAGCCGTGATTCTACAAGCAGTGCTGGGAACGTTCATTGGGATGGGCATCGCAATGATTCTCAGCTTCGTTGAGGTTTCACTCGGTGAGTACTTGTATCCAAGCGGTGGGATGTTGATGCTACCGTCGGGTATAACAGCGGCGATACTTGTCGCCATTCTGATGGGTATTGTGGGCGGCCTCATCGGGTTGATTGTCGGTGCATTCAGGCTAGGCACCTACCAAGGTGCGGCAGTTGGTCTAGTGGTCGCTGTTTTCAGGTGGCGCGGACTCTATGAAGCAATTCGTAATATCGCCAGACTGGTCCAATCTGGTCACCCTGGTTTTAGTTTATTGTTCCCCGATTTGCTCGTACTATCCTTGTTTTTCGACTTTGTCATTGTCGGAGCATTGGTCTCCACATGCTTGCGCTTGTCTTCGCAAAGTACGCGACTCGGTTTCTGAGAAGGGTCCTTGATTGTCGGTCGCGGCTGTTATAGCATCCGCGCCGCGTCGTCTTAAGAGTCTAGAAATTTTCACAAGCGTCCTCACTTTCCAGTGTTCGAATCATGTCCACTACCTCCAAAACCTTTTTCCCCAGAAAGAAGGACAGATCATGAAATACATGTCACCAATGAGACTGTTACCAGCACTCTCGCTCGTGCTGGTATTTATGGCTGCGCTCGGCATACAAAGCGTGGCCCAAACTCCGAGCCCGACACCACAAGCACAACCGCCGGCGAGAGAGTTTCTCGCGCTCACGGTGGTGAGCGTCAAGCCTGAGATGATGGGCGAGTTTCAAAACTTCATGAAAAACACCACCAACCCTGCACTCAAGAAAGGAGGTATCAAGTGGCGAGACGTTTGGCAGAACACAACTGCAGGAGGAGACGCGTTTGAGTATGTGATGGTGAGCCCCGTTGGCAAATTTGCAGAGTTCGATGGGCCGGGTGCACTTGAAAGAGGCCTCGGCGCTCAGGGACTTCCGGCCTGGCAAACAAAAGCCAGCAGTCTGGTCAACAGTGTTCGTCGATTCATCATCCGAACGCGACCGGATTTGGGATTTGAAGCGCAGCGGACAGGACCACCAAAGTTAGCAGTTGTCACCTTTGTTCATGTCGCGCCAAATCGCAATTCCGAGTTTGAGAACTACCTGAAGAATGATTACGCGCCGGTGATGAAGCAGGCAGGAGTCTCGTATTTAGTGTCTCAGACAATCTTTGGAGGAGATGCGAACGAATACATTACTCTCACTCTGCGAGACAGCTTTACTGACCTCGACAAAGGTCCAGTTCTTGTGCAGGCGTTAGGCGAGGAAGGCGCTCAGAAGCTGTTACAAAAGCTACCAGCCGGTGTAGTCGTCCATGTTGAGCGTTCCATCAGCAGATTTGTGCCTGAACTGAGCATCATGCCAGCGACGCCTTAAGTGAAAAACGACTGGGCCACCAACCTCGGTGGCCCAGCGCGTTATCAAAGAAGGCTCTGCGCGAAACGAGGATAACTTTAGGGTTGGCCAAAGCGCTGCCGGTACTCAGTGGATGAGATAAATGCCTTGACCATTTCTGCGGCAATGAAATCGCCATGGAACTGATTGAGCTTGCTCAGCCAGAAATTAAAACCGTCAAGGTTGTTATCCGGTGCGTCGTCAGGATTCCTCCGCAAGTAACCGAAATACTGCATCAGCACGAATGCGGAGTTGAATTCCTTTTGTTGGAAGGATGGATTGTCCACTAACTGGCGGAGTACTGAAGCCCTGGTTGCCGAACTGCCTTGGAGTTCAGCAAGCATTGAATCATGTAGTGTTACATCCGTGATCCCAGCATTGCTAAAAAGCGTGTCGATGAACTGCGCATCTGACATGCTATCGTACTTACTTCTGAAGGCGGCCGTGTTCACCCACTCATCAACAAACGCAGTCTTGTTTGCTGCTAGCTGAGCATCCCAGCCTGGCGCCCCGACAATCACGCCCTTTCCGATCTCCTGCGTGTCGCGAATGAACGCTCGATAACGCGGCATGTCTCCATAGGAACCCTTCTGTAAGAGATAGATCATGTAGCCTGTCTGCTGGAACTCGATCGACAGGAAGTACGCTGCGGAAACGTTAAGACGTTTTACAAGCACGCAATTCGCGTTGGAGCCGCAGGTTGTGATCTCATTCGTCCAGAAGGCGAAACCGGAAGGATCTGGTTCACGATTCAGGAAGTCCACGTAATGCTGTCGGACGTAGAATGGGGCGTCGTCTATCGGATTCAACGGCGTGGAAACGAAGTCGTTGTCGGCTATCGTCACAGCCGCTGACGACGGGCTGCCGACATTAACGCCTTGCGGATTGTTAAGTTGCACCGAGAAAGCTTCGTCACCCTCAACATGCGCGTCGTTGGTGATGAAGACGATGAAGCTCTTTGATGTCTCGCCGGGAGCAAAGCTCAGTTTTCCAACGGACGTCGTATAGTCATTTCTTTCGGTCGCACTTGAGTCGAAAGTGCCGTACTCAATGGAAGCCGGGTTCGAGGTATTACCTGAACGCGTTACGTTGATGGTGATACTTCCCGCGGCTTCATTCACGTTAAAGCTCGATGCACTAAACTGAACCGTGTCACCAGGCGGCGCTGGCGTCGGAGTCGGCGTCGGTGACGGATTGGGGGTCGGTGTCGGCGACGGATTTGGAGTCGGGGTAGGTGATGGATTTGGCGTCGGCGTCGGCGACGGATTTGGCGTCGGCGTCGGTGACGGATTTGGAGTCGGCGTCGGCGTTGGTGTGGCCGCCGCATCATCATTGATGATCGTACCTACACCCTGCGCGTCTGCTATGGTTGCCAAAGTCGGGTTCGAAAGATTTGCGAAGAACGTTTCATTCGCTTCGACGCTGGTGTCGCCATTCACTGTGGTATCAACTTCATCATCGGTTTCACCCGGAGCGAACGTGATCGTGCCCGAATCTCCGGTGTAGTCGTTTCCAGGATGTTCGGTGGCTGTGCCATCGGCTGTCGCGTAGTTCACAGTCACTGTCTGCCCAGATGCGGCTGACAGAGTGACTGGAAAGACCGCATCAGTCAGTCCGCTATCACCTTCGGTGACGCTAACATCTCCAACTGACAGCGACGGAAGCGGATCATCATTCGTGATCGTGCCGCGAGCGTCGGGATCGACGAGACTGGCATTGACTGATCTTCTCAGTGTCACCAGGAACGTTTCATCGACTTCGTTCAACGTGTCACCGTTTACCGAAACGATGATGTTTTTTGTGGTCTCGCCAGGATTGAAAGTTATGGTGCCGGATTTGGAAGTGTAGTCATCCGGGGAAGTAGCGGTTTCGTCGCCGGTGGCGTAGTCGACAGTCACTGTTTGACTGCTCGCTGCGGAAAGCGTCAGCGTGAACACTGCTTGCACAGTTCCACTGTTGCCTTCGGCGACGGTTACATCACTGATCGAAAGAGATGGTGGCGTTGGTCCAACAGCGGGAACGCGGACCAGCACGACGTCATTGCCCGTGCCGCCCACGTAGCTGATCGTGAAGGGCAGTCCTCCAAGTACTACCGTCGCTCCCTCAGCTAGCCCGGCAAACGTACCAACGACAGCGTCACTACCGTCATTGTTGATAATCGTAAAAGTATTGCCGACTGTTGATTGGAAGTTTGCGGAGGCGTCGAGTGAACTGCCGCCTAGATTAACAGTGCCGTTTACGTTGAGTTGTCTGTACCCACTGCCGGCAAGTGTTCCATTCAAATCTACAACGAAGGATGTCGCCGGGTTCAGTGATACATTGCCGGTGTTCAAGATTCCCGGCAGAGACGCTCCAGGTCTAATTGAACCGCCGCTCGCTGTGATCGCGCCGACCCGTCCACTACCGCCGAGAACGCCACCGGCGAGGCTCACGCTACTGCCGGATTGCGAACCATTGACGAGCAAAGTTCCTGCGTTCAGGGTGGTCGTGCCTGTGTAGGTGTTGTTTGCTGAGAGCGTTAATCTTCCTGTGCCGCTCTTGGTGATTGCACCTGCGCTACTAATCACACCGTTACTAACAACGTTACCAGCACCTGTCACCGTCAGCAGGCTGCCATTTAAATTGAGCTGGCCGTTGAGCGCTAACGTCGTTCCGCTATTGCCGGAGGTAAAGGTCTGGGCGCCGTCCAAGCGAAGGGGCAGAGAGATCGTGTTTGTGCCTGTCGAATTTGATGTATTGATACCACCCGTAAGAGCCAGTGAATTCTTCCTGAGATTGTAGTTACTGCCGGAGAAGTTAAGTGAGTTGAAGCTCGTAAAATTCGGGTAGTTGTTTCTGATCGATTTGCGTTTGATACCGGTAGGAAAGAAGAGGTCGTCTCCTGCGACAGGGGCCACGCTACCAGCCCAGTTTGTCGGGCTACTCAATGTGGTTGGGGGATGACCACCGGTCCACGTGCGCGATGTTGCCGCAAAGGCGATCGTCGGGATTTGAAGGCCGGCTAACAACAACGCGGCGACTAAAAGAAGAGAGACGGAACGTGATGACGCTCGTCTTGTATTTGGCTTGGACACTCTGATTAACCTCGACAAAATGTTTATGAACTGGGAAACGATCAGCCCGGGCAAAGGGCTTGATGGGCTCAGCGGTGAGTAAAGCTTTCAATTTCACAGCGAGTGAGGAAAGTCACCTCACTCTTTTGCACCGTAGGGCAAAGTGCATGCCCAACGTGACGATGCTGGGCCAAATGTGGAGAAAACCCTCGTTCTAACTATGCTTTCTGTTGTTTATGCGAGGCTCTTGAGAGTGGGTTAGAGCGGGTCTCTTGGTGCAAGCCAGTTTTGGTAGTATTCGCGATTGACGCTTCTGACTGAAAGCTGACCGAAAGCGGTCTTAAAGACCTGTCGTGACTGATCCCTTGCTGAGGAGCTTCCCAATTTTGAGCAAAGCCAGAGTCCACATCGTTAACGTCCTGGTCATCTCAATCATGGCCTGTAGTCTGGTTTTTGATGGAACCAGTACAAGCAAGAACATTCAGAACGGCGCGAGCACTGATAGCACAACTGGTCCACCGCGACCGATACCGGCTGCCGCCATGGCCGTCGAGCAGAGATCGCCAGGCACACGTTCATCGGCACAACTGACGGAGAGTTTTGACGGTCTCGGCTTCGGCTTCGAAGGTCCGCAAGGCAAGGCTAATCTCCGTAATCCTTCAGACAACAGCATCGCGGTCGGGCCGGATCATATTGTCCAAATCGTGAACTCGCGCATGGCGGTGTTTTCGAAGAAAGGCAAACGGTTTAATGCAACCGGCAACATCCTCTATGGCCCGGTTGTAACCAATGCAGTATTTGCAGGATTTGGAGGTCAATGCGAAGCGCGCAACAATGGTGATGCAGTCGTTCGCTACGATCAATTGGCCCGCCGCTGGCTAATAGTAATGCCGATCTTTGCGCGTGGTTCGGTACGGCCTGATCAACCGGCTGTCTGGAAGTCTGGTGACTCAGCGCAATCGAGTCCGCCGGGACGGCCCAACCAGCCTGGCTTACCATTCAAACTCATTCCGCCGGCTGTTCCCAATCCGACGATAAATCCTAATCGCGCAGCGCCGGCAACACAGGGCCAGGGACCTTTCTCGATCTGCTATGCGGTGAGCACCAGTGAAGATCCGCTTGGCGAATATTATCGCTACGAATTTCTTCGACCGCTCTTCCCGGATTATCCTCGACCTGCCGTTTGGCCGGATGGTTACTACGTGCCAACAAGCACTGGCGACGATGTGATCCAGAAACATGCGTGCGTTGTCGAACGCAACAAGATGCTGAAAGGTCTACCGGCAACTGAGCAGTGCATCGTCATCGATGGTGTTAATTTCTTAAATAACGCGGACCTCGATGGCTTTGCCTTGCCTCCTCGTGGTGCACCGAACATCGTGTTGGCGGCAGGCGGCACGCAATTGAACAAAATTCTCGAAGACGATGGCGTTTATGTTTGGAATTTCCACGTGGACTGGAAGAACCCGGCGAATACAAAGCTGATCGGTCCGACGAAGATCGCAGTAGCACCGTATCAGTATCTATGCGGCGGGCAATTGACTAACTGTGTTCCGCAAGCCGGTTCGGAGACAAGACTGGATGCTCAGGGCGACAAGATTATGGCCCGAGTGGTCTATCGAAAGATGAATGGTTACGAGTCTTTAGTTGCGGTCCACTCGGTCAATACGAGCGCTGGAGGTGGCGGCATTCGCTGGTACGAATTCCGCCTCGACAAGAACCGTACGCCGCAGCTTTATCAACAAGGTACTTACACGCCAGACAAATTCTTTCGTTGGATGGCGAGCCCAGCGATTGACCGTTTTGGCAACATCGGTATCGGATATTCATTCGGAGGTACGCCCAACTTCGCCGGTCAGCGATTTGCCGGCCGTCTGTCGACTGATCCACGCGGGCAGTTGACGTTGCGCGAGATTATTCTGGCGGAAGGTGAAGCAGCGCAGAGTGCCATGCGCTGGGAAGACTATACGCAGACCGCCATCGACCCAAGCGACGATTGCACCATTTGGTACGTAGGTGACTATCTCAAGAAAGGCGCGGCAAACTATTCAAGCCGTATCGGTGCATTTCGCTTCCCCCACTGTCCGCGTTGACGACGAACACGGAGGTTTGTGATATGTGGAAAGAATTACCACTGTATTTCGGCGGCCTTTTCGTCGCGGTTCTCCTTTCGGCAATCTATGCGGGCGCCCAGGGAACTAAACCGCAATCGAACTCCGATGACTCTGACGTGAGACCTGCGGTAACGAAGACCGATTTACAGATCGTGAAACGCGCTCGCGAGATACTCAACTCAGAATCGAAATGGAATCGCGCCGACAACCGGATCTGTCCAGCGGAAGCAAAGACCTTCAGCTTGTATTGCGCACTGCAAATGGCGACCGTTGAAGTGTGTGGCAAGGCTGAACATCGGGGCGCGGCACTGCAGGAAGCACGCTTCGTTATCGATGAAATCGCCAGGGACCGTAATTACGATCATCGGTTGATGAATTACAACAACGACCGAACGACAACGTTCTCAGATATTCAGGAAGTGCTGCGCATTACGCAGAGTCTCATCAGCTTGAGGCTGAAAGCGAACGGCTCACGATGACTCACTGATTGCTACTACTTCTCTGCTAGTCATTAGAGATGCTATTCATCAACTCAAGTTAACACCATCACCCTAGTAATCCTTAAGCACATCGACACGATATGGTAGTGGTGGGACGATTTCGAGGAACACCTGTAATGCATCTTCAACTGAAGAGGGCACTGTCGCACCACGCAAAGTAAGTTTTCAATGGATGCTGCAACGAGCAGCAAACGGCGCCGCAACACTCTGCTTACAAGGTGAGACAGGTGAAAATCTTGTTATCAGAAACAATAGTGTGAGTCCCGTCGCGCTGACGGTCACAGCGACTGCAATAAGTGTGAAGATGGGTTACTTTTCCAGATAATTAGCACCAAACTTGCCGGTGCCGCTGAGCTGAACGATTACGACGCCATCCTTCGCTGCTACGAAATGAGGCACACCTGCCGGAATCACGATAAAACTGCCCGCTGGGTAGCCCTTCAACTTAGCAGCGTCGAATCTCTCTCCCTGGCCGAGATACCAGGTTCCTTCGATTACCGTCACTAGTTCGTCCTGAGGGTGCGTGTGCGCGAGGACCCGCGCGCCGACAGGTATCTTCACCCGCTCAATCCATGATCCGCCTTGAGTCGAATCGCCGAACAGGCGTGCTCGCTGCCGGGCATCGGTGTAATAAGGTGGCGTGAACCAGTTAACTTGTTCCGGTGTTAATCCTACGATTTCGTTTTTGTTTTGTTTGGCCCATACCACCGCCGACACAAATGCGCTGGCAGCAATCATCGCGCCGACGAGCGCTCCTTTTCGCATCTTGTTAGCCTCCTTTCCGCTTTGAGTGGGTAAGAAAGCTCACGTCCGGCCTATTCCCTCCGGACAGCAGCGCCCTGATCGCACGTCTCTCAAATGTCCTTGCAGGAATCTGATCGTGTCAGCATCTCCCTTTTGTCTGGCACGCTCCAACGAGCGATTAGCAGTTTCATCGTTAACGCGGAACAAATCACTTCTTGTGCTTCCACGGCTGCGCCGGCAAGTCTGCTGAGCGGCCCTCGCACTTATCGTCCAACACGGTAAATGTAAGCATCTCCGCCTCATACTTCCACCGGTATTTGCCCGTCTGCTGGCCCGCTGTCGTGCAGGCGAACGGCCCGCGCTTATCTATCAGCGTCACCTGATCTCCATTGACCGTGTACTCGCCTTCAACCTGCAACTCTTCGCGTTTGCTTACGCGAAACTGTCCTTTATTGCCAAACACCATCGTGTAGTCCCCGGCCGTGTAAGTACCGCGAGGGAAATGAGACATACCTTGCGATGGTGTGACGCCGCCGGCTGAGTTCATTACGACAGCCAATACCCACAAGAGACTGAACAGTAATCTGGCTTGTTTGATCATGACGATTGCCTCCTAATTTATTTGCGCGGAACATTACTGTAATGTGAAATTCAGTAGCGCGCTAGTCGCGTGTGAGCATTCTATATCGCGGTGAAGAGAGGCCAATACTTGTTTATATTGGTGACTGCGAGCGAGAATCACGTCAGTTCGATGGAAGTTTCGTAAAGTTGGAGATTGCACTGTGAGCCGGTATGCCAGTTCAACGTGTCTGACCATGAGCTTATGCGCGGAACATTCTTAATCCTCCTAGTCCTTACATGCGTGCCGGCTGCTTTTGCACAAAAAGCCTCTACTGTCTTTGGAGAGACGGTTAAAGGCGTCGTCGTGAGTGCAAACGAGGCCACACGTGAAATCACGCTCGCTTATCCCGACAAGGACAAAACCCAAACATTCGTTGCCGTCCTCGAAAGCGGTTACAAGCAGAAGCTGAGGGACGGTACTTTTCGTGAGCTCGCCATTTCTGAACTCAAGTCCGGGCTGCGCCTCCGAGTTTTTTACAAGCAGAAGACAGAGATGGTTAATGGACGGAAAGTAAAAGTCGCGATTATCAACCGCATAGATTTTCTCGGCCGGGATGAGTACACCAAACTGCGAGAAATCCTGGAGCTGCCGCCATCGTTTCCGGTGACGCGTGTCGAGTCTGCAACGCTTCCGGCAGGCGACCCTCTGAAGATTCATCTCTCCATCCCAGCGCCACAGATTGAGAAGAGATTCCTCCGTTGGGTCAAACAGTGGAACGAATACGACGGGCGAAAATATGGGCGAGTAGAGGTGGTGAGCGATCTTTCCAGCACAGTGGGATCCGAAGCTTGGAATTCACGTGACTTGAAGTCGCGG
>JADMIO011717970.1_pt1 | contig 66576 bp, 52 predicted proteins | sample 8958161 | NCBI WGS metagenome assembly JADMIO01 (sample SAMN16585339, study PRJNA669376) | soil metagenome | isolation source: Crop rotation soil | place: USA: Cullars Rotation, Alabama | collected 2011 | reverse complement strand
CGCGACAACTTGTCCACGTGGAATTCTAAGCTTAGGATCCCAATGTGCTGGAAAGGAGCCGATCAACCGGTGGATTCAACAGTGGGAGACAGGCCGAGCGTTGCTCTATGTGGCGGTGATTCTACTTGGAACGGGCCTCTATGGCGCTTCCATCGGATGGTGGCGAGCACCGGAACAGGCGCTGTACACCGGGATTAAACTGCCCTTAATTCTCCTGCTCACGAGCGCGGGAAATGGTTTGCTCAATGGAATGCTCGCTCCGTTGCTGGGACTCAACCTGGGCTTTCGACAATCGCTACAAGCCGTGTTAATGAGCTTTACTATTTCCGCATCCATTCTGGCTTCGTTCAGCCCTCTGGTTTTCTTTCTTGTTTGGAACTCCGCGCCCTTGTCCGTGAACCCTGCCGGGGTATATCAGGTTATTCTGCTCGCCCAAGTGGGGATTATCGCCTTCGCGGGTGTTGCTTCCAACTTGCGCCTCGCTCAACTGCTCCACCGTCTCAGCGGCAGCGCCAGCATCGGGCGGAGAGTGCTTATCGCCTGGCTGGCGGGGAACCTATTCCTGGGCGCGCAACTCTCCTGGATTTTGCGGCCATTCATCGGATCGCCCGGATTGCCTGTTCAATTTTTGCGGGGCGACGCATTTCAAGGGAGCTTTTACGAAGCAGTATTCAGAGCTGTGAAACATCTTTTCTCAGCCTGGTAGTCCGCGAACCTCAATCCAATCATCACTATGAACGAACCAATCCAACCGACACCGGATAAATCGAACGCTGCCTTCGGGACAGCGGGGGCCGCTCCTCCGGTAATCCCACCCCTCGCCCGAGTCATTGCAGTGGACCCGAACGATCAGATGCCGATCACCGGTTGGGTGGGTGCGTTCGAAGCGATACTTCGGCAGCCGCGCCGAGTCATGCATCAGCTCAAGCAACCGGATGCGCGGCAACTGATCACGCTGCTTCTGCTCATTGCTCTGATTTGTGCTGTGGTTTATGGCGTGGTGGTGGGTACTTTTTCCGGTGGCGATCAACTTTGGTCCGCGCCGGTCAAGATTGCCGGAGGCCTGCTGATTGCGGCGCTGATTTGCCTTCCAAGTCTGTACATTTTCTCCTGCCTCAGTGGATCCGAAGCGCGACTCGTGGAGGTGTTCGGACTGATTGCGGGATTGCTGGCATTGATGACCGTGTTGCTCATCGGCTTTGCTCCGGTGGCGTGGGTCTTCTCGCAATCGACCAAGTCGCTGGCGGCGATGGGCGCGCTTCATTTGGGGTTCTGGCTTGTGGCCACGTTTTTTGGCCTGCGCTTTTTGCACGCTGGATTCGTGCAAACGAACGCCAAATCCACCAGTGGTTTGAATCTTTGGATTATCATTTTCCTGCTAGTGGCCTTGCAGATGACCACGGCGTTGCGTCCTATTATCGGAACTTCGAGGACGTTTCTGCCGGACACAAAGGACAAACAATTTTTCATCACCCATTGGGTGCAAAGTCTGAAGAACGAGAACTTGAACCGAGACTGACGCCGACAATCAAATGCCACATTGGGTTTGTGGCATCCAATCTATGAACAATTATAAACCGATTCTGCGTCAGTCAACTGAAGTTCCACTGCTCGCTCTGCTTTTTGCGTCCGGCATGGGAGCATTTCTGGTGGTGCTTCGCATGCTCTGGGTGCGCGAGTTGAGTTATATGTTTCTGATCTGGAATCTATTTTTGGCGTGGATTCCGCTTTTCTTTGCGCTGGAAGTTTGCCGAAGGCATCAGGCGGGGGAGAGCGGGCGATCGAAACTGTACCTGATGGCGGGGCTTTGGCTCCTCTTCTTTCCCAATGCTCCGTACATATTCACTGATCTGATCCACTTGAAGTTTTTTCGACAGCACTACTGGCTGGATCTGAGCCTCATTTTACATTTCGCGCTGACCGGTTTTCTGCTCGGTTTCATCTCGCTCTACCTGATGCAGTCTGTGGTCGCGGCTCGGCTGGGGCGAGCGGCGAGTTGGCTGTTCATTTTGGTTGTCGCCGGGCTTAGCGGCCTTGGGGTTTACATTGGACGATTTCTGCGCTGGAACAGTTGGGACATCTTTTTGAATCCCGTGGGAATCACGCGTGATCTCAGCCAACTCGCCTTTCATCCGCGAGCTAACGCGCGTTCGATTGCGTTCACCCTGTTGTTCGCCGCGTTTCTTTTTCTGGGCTACGTGATGCTTTATGCGCTGACACATCTCCAGCCCGCGCGGAACGAGCATGAAAATGCCAGACTTTGATTGTCGGTTTGCATCCCCTTCCAGGGCAGGGCTTTAAAGTACTGCATAAAGCCTCCGAAATGTATTTAAGTCGTGCCCCACATAGTATACGGTGCGCACAATGTTGAACTGTGCCCTTATATGAAAATCCCCGCTTTTAGATGGTTCTCGGTATTCTTATTGTCTGCGACTTTTTTGGCCTTGCCTGCCTTCGCGGATATTACGGTGCAGGAATCTTATCGAATGGGAGAAAACGATCCCGGGGCTGGACATGGGAACAGCTCCGCCGGTACGGTAAACGCGGTTGGGGTTGAGAATATTACATTTAGCGGTTCACCCGCCTATACAACAAATGTGGGGAGTCGGGCCGTTGCCGCAACCAGTAGTTCCCTGGCCCTCAGCTTTTCCGGTTCTGAATATGGCACCCGATCGATCCTTTCCCAGGTGAATAACTTTGGCTTCGAACTGTGGGTCAATTCAGCGACATCATTGGGCAGTCACTGTCTGGCTTATAACGGCGACCCGGGCACGAGTGGATGGGGACTTTATATCTTCGATGGGAATTTTGGGGCTCTCTTCGGTGGGGTAACCTTTCTCTTCAGTTCGGCCCCGGTGGTCGCGGGCACCTGGACGCACGTCGCTTTAGTGTGCGATGACGGAGTGGCCAGCGTTTATGTGGATGGCGTGGTCGTATCCACAGTGAATGCCATCCCTAATCCACCCTCAGGGATTCTCGCCATGGCAGGTAATCCTGGGAATTTGGGAACTGATCTCTTCGAAGGACTGATGGACGAACTGCGCGTGTTTACATTTTCTGCCGGTCAATTCAGCACCAATGATCTCAATCTCGCGGCGCAGTTGCATATTACTACCGGCACAGCTACCAACCTGACGGACACCAGCGCGACCCTTCAGGGTGTGCTGGAGCCTGGACTCGCGGCCATGGTGTATTTCCAATATGGACTGACCGCCAGTTACGGAACCACCACCACCGCCACATCCGCTCCGGCCAGAACGAATACAGCCGTCGTTACTAAACCCATTAGCGGATTATCCGCGGGCACCACCTATCATTTCCGTGCCGTCGCAACCAACGGCACTTTGATCTCCATGGGGAGCGATCAAATATTCACGACTTTGGGGGGGGCGCCGCAGGCAACAACATTCCCGGCATTGGGTGTGATAACCAACCAGGCGACCCTCAACGGAACTGTGAATCCAAACAATGCGGCCACGACAGTCTATTTTGCACACGGCCCCACGACGACTTATGGCACAACCAACATTATCGGCAGTATCGGCAACGGTTCTAATGCTGTGGCGGTCAGCCGCGCGCTCACCGGCCTGACAGCCGGAACGACTTATCATTACCGCGTATTTGCCAGCAACAGCATCGCTAGCGCCGCCGGAAGCGACGTTACATTTTTTACCGCGAACACGCTCACCAACGCGAGCAGCACGGGGCTCCCGCCTCTCGGGGGGACTTTTGCATGGGGCGACTACGATAACGACGGCAGGCTGGACTTTGCCACGGTCGGTTGGAATGGCACGAGCAACCTGTTTCAGCTTTGGAAGAACAATGGAAATGGAACTTTCACCCGCAACTTCTCGGTGCCCGGCCCGGTCCCGCTCAACAACGCCTTTGCCTGGGGCGATTATGACAACGATGGATTTTTGGACTTTATTGTGATGGGACAAACCACTACGAATCTCACGCAAATTTGGCGCAACCTGGGGAATAATACATTCTCCAACATCAACGCAGGTATTACTGGCGTTGCTTACGGCTCAGTGGCGTGGGGTGACTTTAATAATGATGGACGACTCGACATTGCATTGTGCGGGCATAATGGCACGAACTACGTCGCCCAAATCTGGCGCAACAACGGCAGCAATTCGTTTTCCGATATCAATGCAGGCCTCCCACCTTTGCGGGATGGATCCGTGGCGTGGGGTGACTATGACGGAGATGGTCGTGCCGATCTCTTGGTGTCGGGTCAATCCAACGGCGTGCCGATTTGCCAGATTTGGCGGAATCTGGGTAACAATACGTTCAGCAATATCAACGCCGGCTTAACGGGTGTTTGGCGATCGGCCGTTGCATGGGGGGATTATGATAACGATGGCAAGCTTGATGTGCTGTTGTCCGGGGCCAGCGCTAATGATGGTTTAGGCGCTCCCACGAATGTCGTTTGCCAGGTTTGGCGCAATGCTGGCAACGGCGTCTTCGCCAATATTAATGCCGGTTTTCCCGGTATAATGAGCGGTTCTGTGGCTTTTGGTGATTATGAAAACAGCGGCAAACTGGCAGTTCTGCTTATGGGGATCACAAATGGCGGCACTGGCGCATCTCTTTCGCAATTGTGGCGGCAAACTGCGACGGGTTACTCCAACAGCACACTGGTGGTGCCTGCCATTGGCTCAGGCATGGCAGCCTGGGGCGACTCCGATAATAATGGCAAACTGGACTTTTTCCTGGCGGGCACAGGCACGACTCAACTCTGGACGAACCGGACCGGGATCTCGAATCAAGCACCGACTGTCCCAACCGGGCTGACCATCACGCGCAACGGCAGCAACAGCGTCATCCTAAGCTGGAACTCCGCGACGGACGCAGAAACGCCGACTAATGGCCTGACCTTTAATGTGCGGCTGGGCACCAATGCCGGCGGTAGTCAAATCATATCTCCTCAGGCATCCACCGCCGGTTTTCGACGCTTGCCTCAGCTCGGCAATGCTGGCCCGCGTCTTTTCACCATGGTGACGAATCTCACTCCGGGGGTTACCTCTTATTGGAGTGTGCAGGCGATCGACTCCGCTTTTGCGGGATCTGCGTTTGCCACCGAGCAAAGCTTTGCCATCGTTGCCCCGGTTGTGACGACCTTGAACGCCTCCAATATCACCAAAACCGCAGCGAGTATGTACGGAACGGTCAATCCGGCGGGACTTCCCACAGTGGCCTGGTTTGAATGGGGACTGTCGACCAGCTATGGGAACAAAACAACCCAGCAAATTCTGGGCAGCGGCACAAACGCGCTATCCATCAACGAGGCTCTTTCCGGACTGGAAGCGAATGCCACTTATTATTTCCGCTGTGTGGCGTCCAACGCCGTCGGAGTTACCCTGGGCCAGCCACAGACTTTTTCCACGCCAGCTTATTACGTGACCGACCTTCACTTCTATCATTTCGGCGAAAACGATACGGGCGCCGTGTCCGGAGGCGTCGCCACGAACGCTCAAGATAGTATTGGCGGTCAGGATTTGGTGCTGAGCGGTTCGCCCACCTATACGACCAACGTCAGCCCTTCGGCCGCCGCACATGTGAGAAGTTCGCTTGCCCTTAACATGTCCAACGGCACGGCTTATGGCTCGTGCTCGTTGCTTTCGGCGCCGACGGACAATTTTGGAGTCGAAGTGTGGGTCAAGCCCGCTAACGATACTCAGTCCCGGACCATCGTGTATAATGGAAATGGGGGAACGAGCGGATGGGGCATTCTGCAGTCAGGCAATGTGTATCAGGTGTTGTTTGGGAGCGTCGCGTTTTTTGGCTCCGCCCCGGTAACACCCAACCAATGGACCCACCTCGCGCTGGTTTGTGATAATGGGTTTTCAACATTTTATATGAACGGCGTCTCTTATGGGGTGCTCGGGGCCGGTCCGATTCCGGCGAGCGGAGCATTCGGCATGGGCACAGATGGCAATAATCCCTCCGCTCCGGCATTTGCGGGCTGGATTGATGAGTTGCGAGTCTTCAGTTTTGCCCCCGGTGGGTTCACCCTCAACGAACTCCTTTTGAACGGTCCCGGCTTCCCTGAGTTGACGAACGTGATCGCCAGTGGCAACGGGCCGAACAGCGTGACTCTGAGCGCCACTGTGCTTCCGAGTGGATCAAGCTCGGCCGCGTGGTTTGAGTACGGGACTACTGCCGGCTACGGAAGTTCTACGTCGAAAAATCCTGTCCCAGCCGGCGCACCCCTCAGCATCACAAATAATCTGACGGGGCTTACTCCCAACCTCGTGTATCATTTCCGGGCGGTGGCCACCAACCGCCTCGGAACAGACTTCGGCGCCGATAATACCTTCTTCTCCGCCACAATTCCTCAGGCCACTACATTAGGCGCCACCATTGTGAGCCAAACAAACGCCATGGTCTTTGCTACGGTGAATCCCGGCAGCGCCAGCACGACGGTTTATTTTGAATATGGCTCGACCACCGCGTACGGCAACAGCTCGACCTCGATTGTTTTATCCGCCGGGGGTGGTTCACAATCAGTGAGCAATTTGCTCACGGGTTTCGCGCCCATTTCCACATATCATTATCGAGTGGTCGCCACAAACGCGGCCGGTGCCAGCATTGGCGCGGACCAAACTTTTACCACGCTTGCTTTGCCGCCGCTGGTGACGATCCAGTCTCCATTCGGTGTGCGCGCCCCGCGCGCGACGTTTCGCGCTTCGGTGGATCCGAATGGCGCGGATTCACAGGTATGGTTCGAGTACGGATTGACCACTAATTATGGAAATCTTAGCGCGTCGAGCAGCGTTCCCTCGGGTGCGCCGTTGGACGTCGCCACTGTTGTTTCCAATTTGACGATCAATACTTTGTACCACGTGCGCCCAGTCGCTTCGAATGTCATCCAAACCACTTTTGGGTCCGATTTGACCTTTGTCACGCCACTACTCAGCATCACGAACGTGCTGTATTATCGGCTCGGAGAGAATGATCAAGGAGCTGCGGTGGGCCAACTGCCGTTAGTCACGCGTAATGTGGCCGGGACTACCAATATGAATGTTTTGCATGCTTCGGGCGCCCTTGGGGCCAGCTATTCGGCGGATGTCAGTGCCGTAGCGGAGCAGCGCGCGGGAAGCGCCCTTTCTCTGGATGTGAACGCCGGTTTTGCCCGGACGACAGTCGATGGTCCGTCCCTGACCGATAACTTTGGGCTGGAAGTGTGGGCCAAGCCGAGCGGATTGTCAGGTGGCGCACATTACATCGCCTCCAATGGGGGCCCCCAGACTTCAGGCTGGAACATCTCGCGGGAAGGCGCCAATTTTGTTGCTCATGTTGTCGGCCGGGATGGTAATGATGCATTCCCCGGCGGAGGACGGATCGTGATCGTTACGGTTGGTTCAGCCCCGGTCGTGCCGGATCAATGGTCGCATCTCGCCCTCGTCCGCGACAATGGAACAACCACCTTTTACGTGAATGGTGTTCCCTCAGGTTCCACCACTTTCGAGCCCCATCGCGCCGATCATTTCTTTGCGTTGGCATCAAGACCAGATAGCAGTACGGGCCAGGATAGTTTTGCCGGCTGGATCGATGAAGCGCGCATATTTTCGTTTGCGCCTGGTACCTTCCAAACAAATGATTTGCTGCTGAACCAGATCATCGCGCCCGGGATTGTAAATGTTGAGGCAAATATCATCGGGTCAACCAGCGCGGCTTTAAGGGCCAGGGTTCGCCCAAGCGTCGTGGATGCTTTCGCCTGGTTTGAATACGGTCCTACTACGAACTATGGGAGCTTTACTTCAACCAATCTGGTGCCCGCCGGCACGACGCTCACTATCACAAATATCGTTAGCGGATTAACGGCCAATATCACCAATTATTTCCGAGTCGTCGCAACCAACAGTGTCGGCCTGATTAGCAGCAATGGCGCGTCCTTCGTTACCACACCGGCCAAGCCGGACGTCACAGTCGTGGGGGTTACGAATAGCAATCAGCGAACCACGTTTAATGCCACCATCCATCCGAATGGCGCCGCCACTTTGGTTTGGTTTGAGTACGGTCTCACCACGAACTATGGCAGCTTCAGTTCCACCAGCAGTGTTCCGGCGGGAGTATCTGTTACCCGCAGTGACTTTCCCAATTTCACTTCGCCCGACACATATCACTTTCGTGTCGTGGCGGCTAATAGCGTCGGCACGTTTGTCGGCAATGATATTCCATTTAATTCGTTGTTCGCCTACTTCCGCCTTGGTGAAATTGATCTGGGCGCGGGGCAGGGAGTCAATTCCTCCTCTTCCTCAAACAGTATTGGAACAAATCGACTGGTTCTAACCGGAACCGTCACTTACGATACCAATGTGAGTTCGATCGCTGCAACGCGAGCTGGCAGCTCTTTTTCGCTGAATTTTGCGGACACGAGTTCCGGCACTGCAACTCTTGTTTCCACCGTTACCGACAATTTTGTTTTGGAAGTGTGGGTCAAGCCCGCGCGCATTGCTGGCCAGAGCATTGTTTACAATGGGAATGGAGCCAACAACGGCTGGGGAATCCAGCAAAATAACAATGAGTATCGAGCTCTCTTTGGCGGTGTGGTTTTCTTTGGATCGGCTCCCGTCATCGTCGGTCAATGGACGCATCTGGCAATTGTTCGCGAAAATGGCACGGCCACGTTTTATGCCGATGGCGTGGCGCAGGGAAGCACCGCCTCCAGCCTCAATATGCCAGTCGGTTCCTTTGCCGTCGGGGGAAACTTCGCGGGGTTGATCGATGAAGTGCGCGCGTTCTACATCGCTCCGGGGTTTAACCTAAACCAACTTCTCTATGTCTTCTCGGCTGCGCCAGCTATCACCTCGCAATCGATCAGCAACGTTACCGCGAGTGGCGCGACGCTTTACGCGACAATCGACCCGAATGGTGATCAGACCGCAGCCTTGTTCAAATCAGGACTGACGACCAACTATGGCAACACTGCCATCGTGCCCCTGGCCTCGACAACTGGCGCGCAAACGGTCAATTATGCGCTGACTGGATTGCAGGCGGGCACGCGCTATCACTACGGTCTGAGCGCAACCAATGGTTCAGGCCAGACACTTGGAACGAACCTGAGCTTTGTGACACTGGATGTCCGCCGACAAATCAGCCAGGTCACGCAGCCAACTCCCGGTCAGTTGCGTCTGGAGTTTACGGGCGGGCCGGATGTTGGCTACAAGATTCTCGGGACCACGAATTTGACCCTGCCGGTTACGCAGTGGCCGGTGATCGGCACCGCCAGTTATTTGTCCAACGGTAATTTTCAATTCACGTTCCCACAGCCGACGAACGTGCCTCAAAGCTTTTATATGCTGCGCTCGCCTTAGCGGGATCGTCTCAGCCAATCGCATGAATCGGGAGAATATATTGCGTCAGCGGATTCGGATTTGGACGTGGTTTGTTATCCTTGGGTTGATCATTAGTGGCGCGACTGCAATTCCGCTCGAAAGCGAATTGAATCTGCTGGCGAAGATGTTGGGCGTCGCGGATTCAACCAGTGCTCAGGCAGCCTCCGGGCTAACGCGCTGGATTCTAAAAGTGCGCGAAGGATTGCAGGTCACGAACGCTCGATTTCCTTTTGTGGCGTACGGCACCGACTGGCTCGCCTTCGGGCATTTTATGATTGCGGTTGCGTTTATCGGGGCAGTGCGTGATCCAGTCCGGAACGTGTGGTTGTTCACGTTTGGAATGATCGCTTGCGTGATGATTGTGCCCTACGCATTTATCCTGGGCGGCTTGCGGGGCATTCCTATCTATTGGCGCTTGATCGATTGCTCGTTCGGCGTTTTTGGAATTATTCCGCTCTGGTATTGCCGGAGATGGGCGAACGAACTGGAGGCCCTCACGCAAGCTCGATTCCAACGGGGCAATGATCGGAACCAGGAATCTCGCAGCGGATAAACGCGTGCTTCAGGCGGGGACGCAGAGCAGGGGAGATGAGCACATAGTCAATGCGCCATCCCACGTTGCGGGCGCGAGCTCCGGACATGGGACTCCACCAGGAATAGTGGCCTGGACCTTTTTCAAACTCGCGGAAGGTATCGAGGAAGCCGGCTTTGATTACCGTAGTGAAGCCAGCTCGTTCCTCCGCCGTGAAACCATGGTTGCGCATATTCGACTTGGGATTTGCCAGATCGATTTCAGTGTGCGCCACGTTCAGGTCTCCACAAAAGATCACGGGTTTCTTACGCTCCAACTTTTTTAGGTAAGAGAGAAAGTCGCGGTCCCATTGTTGGCGATAGGGGAGTCGCTCCAGTTCCCGTTTTGAATTTGGCACGTAAACATTGACCAGAAAGAAATCGGGATACTCAGCCGTGAGGACCCGACCTTCGTTATCGTGTTCGGCAATGCTGATGCCACGGGTGACATTGAGGGGGCGTTCCTTTGTGAAAATGGCGGTACCGGAGTAACCCTTCTTTTGCGCCGTGTTCCAGTAGGTTGTGTAGTCCGATGACCAAAGCTGCTCGACATCTTCCGGCGTGGCTTTGGTTTCCTGCAGGCAGAGAATGTCCGGCGCTTCCTTGGCGAGATAATCCAGAAAGTTTTTTCGCAACACTGCGCGGAGGCCGTTGACATTCCAGGAAATCAGTTTCACGCCGGAACTCTAAACGATTCTCCCGCGAAGAGCCAGCGTCTCATGTTCAATGTGCCAGGTTTCCCGGGGCTGCTGGCGCGTTCGCCGCAGCCCCGGCATCGTCACTTCTTACCGATGATGATATCGGGAACCGTGGTTGTCCCAGTCACGTTGCCGATAGGCCCCGTGACCATAGTAAGGCGAGTGCCTGTAATACGGATACGGCTGGGGCCGTACGATGACCTGCGGCTGAACGTAGACCGGCGGAGGACACGGAGCCACGATCGGAGCCGGTTCCGGACAGTATGGCGCAGGTGCGACCACGACTGGCGCGGGACGGCTGATGACAAATGGCGGCGGCGGAAGCGGAAGGTCGATGCCGATGTGGAAGCCCACCCCCGCCTGGGACGCCGACGCCGTACCTGCTATTATTGCAGTTAATAAAAGTAATTTTTTCATATATAAGTGAGACGAAAGCGTGCTCGAAACTATTCTACCGATTGGTAGGTTTTTCGAAAAATTTGTTTGAACGCTTGAAAAGCCATTGTTTAGTGCAGGTAAATCGTTTAACAAGACGGGGATTGGTTTCGGAGATCTTATGACGCCTTCAAAATGCTATCGGAACTGGATATATGCCTGCCTTTTCGTGGGAATGGCCATCCCGGGAGCGTATGGGGCGGCGAATGATTGGCCCGAATTTCGTGGTCCTGGCAAACAAGGGATTTCCGCCGCCGTTAATGTCCCTATCACTTGGAGCGCCACGAGTAATATCCAATGGAAAGTCGAAATCCCGGGTCGTGGCTGGTCTTCGCCGGTGGTTTCGAAGGGGCGGGTGTATCTCACCACCGCGGTGAGCGGCTCGGAAGGTAGTCCTGTTTCATTGCGCGCACTTTGCCTTGATGCATCCAATGGTGCTCTGCTGTGGAATAGTGAAGTTTTGGAACCGGACCCGTCAGCCGCGAAGGCGATGCACCAGAAGAACTCGCAAGCCAGCGCTACTCCTATTCTGCAAGGCGAGCGGCTTTACGTTCATTTTGGACATATGGGAACAGCCTGCCTGGATCTTTCCGGAAAAGTGCTGTGGCGGCAAACAACGTTGAAGTACTCGCCGCTGCACGGAAACGGCGGTTCGCCGGAATTAACCGGTGGATTGCTCGTGTTCAGTTGCGATGGGTTGTCTGACCCGTTTGTAGTCGCGCTGGATGCCGCGGATGGAACAATTAAATGGAAGACACCACGTAATACGGCTGCAAGCAGGACGTTTTCATTTTGCACACCGTTGACCATTACGGTGGAAGGCAAGCCGCAGATCATACTTCCCGGCAGCGGATTTGTGGCTGCTTACGATCCAGTGGATGGAAGGGAGATTTGGAGGGCGCGGTATGGTGAAGGGTATTCGGTCGTGCCTCGCCCCGTGTTCGCGCATGGAATGCTTTACATCGCCACGGGGTTCGATAGGGCCAACATCATTACCGTCAAACCAACGGGAGCCCAGGGGGATGTTACCGATAAGAATATTGTTTGGACGTATCGCAAGAGCGTCCCGACGACTCCTTCTCTCCTCGTCGTGGGGGATGAGCTTTACTTCGTTTCGGACGGCGGGGTGGCGACTTGCCTTGATGCACATTCGGGGGATCTCCGATGGAGCGAGCGGTTGGGGGGAGACTTTTCCGCCTCACCTGTTTACGCCGAAGGCCGGATTTATTTTCAGAACGAATTTGGTGTGGGTACTGTAATTAAAGCGGGAAAGAGCTTTGAGGTGCTCGCGAAGAATGATTTGGGGGAGAGGAGTTTGGCTTCGTACGCAGTGATGGATGGCACCTTATTCATCCGTTCGGAAGCGCATTTGTGGAAGGTAGGAAAGGGCAAAGCCCAATGACAAATGACCGAGGCCCAACCTAGGGCCAGGGGCAAAACGTTAATGCGTGAACTGCGCAAATTTTGCGCACTTTTCTTTCAACTGAGCAATTCGTGCGCGAAGGCTTGGCATGGAGGCGTAAAACATCATTCAATTATATAGGAATCAGTGGTTTACCTGCTTGGCCCGATAGTTGCTTTAAGGAGCTTACAGCAAACGTCGGCGGGGTGCAAATTGCACCCTTGCAGTGTCAGCGCAACGAAAAAACTCTAAATGCAACCATATATGAAGACTCTAAGAACCATGCTGGCTTTGGCCAGTGTCGCAGTGCTCTGTTTCACCGCCAATGATGTTATGGCCCAGGGCCGAAGGAACGGTGGAAATGGCGGCGGAAACTTCGATCCCGCTCAATTCCGTCAGCAGCAAATGGATCGAATCAAAGAAGCAATGGAAGTCAAAGACGATGCGGAATGGAAGGTTCTCGAAGGGGCGATTGGCAAAGTGATGGATGCCCAACGCGACGTGCGCGCTCTTCAATCCAGAGGTTTTGGACGTGGTGCTGGTAATCGCCGGGGTGGGAATAACGGCGGAGATGCCGCTGCCAATGACCAAGGCGGCCAGCGTCGTAACCGTGGCGGCAACGGAGGGAATGCGGGAGGCAATGGCGGCTTTGGAGGAACACCCGATCCTGATTTGGAAGCGTTGCAGGCCGCTGTCGAAGCCAAGGCCCCGGCTGATGAAATCAAAGCCAAACTTTCCAAGGTCCGCGAATCCATAAAAGCCAAGGAAGCGAAACTGACCAGTGCCCAGAGCGATTTGCAGAAGCTTTTGATTGGCCGCCAGGAAGCAGTGGCTCTCTTGTTCGGATTGTTAAAGTAAATTAATTGTTTTTGAGTAACAAAAACCACAAACACAAAGCAGAAATCTATATGAAAAACTTACGCAACATGCTGGCGCTGGCTGGCTGCATCACCGTCCTGGGCCTGAGCACCGGCAGTGTCGCCGCGCAGGGACGGGGAAACTTTGATCCCGCCCAGATCCAGCAACAGATGATGGAGCGCATCCGCGAGCAAATGGATGTGAAGGATGATGCCGAATGGAAAGTCCTTGAAGGCGCGATCACCAAAGTGACCGAAGCCCAGCGCGAAGTTGGTTTTGGTGGGGGCGGCCTGGGCCGACTTTTCGGCGGCGGCAACCGTAATCGTGGAAACGGTGGCGGTGACAATGCGAACAACAACAATAACAACGGCGGCGATCAGGGCGGCCAGCGCCGCAATCGCGGTGGCGGTCCCGGCGGACTGTTCGGCGCTCCCAATCCCGATGCTGAAGCATTGCAGACGGCCATAGATAACAAGGCACCCGCCGATGAAATTAAGTCGAAGCTCGCGAAGTTGCGCGAATCGACTAAAGCCAAGGAAGCCAAGCTTGAAAAAGCGCGCACAGACTTGAAGGCACTCCTGTCCTCACGTCAGGAAGCCACAGCGGTATTGCTGGGCTTGCTTAAGTAAGGCATTGGCCACAAACACGAGAGAGCTGGCGGTCATTTTTTATGGCGAACGAGATTGAAATTCAAGACGCGTCACTGAAGCAGTTGCTGGATAAGATGGTGAGTGCCCGGCAATTGTCTTCGGCGGACGTGACGGCTTTGGCGCGGTTATCCCGCCCTGGGGCTAAGCCTCCTGTTCAATCCGAAGACGATGTCCTGCGGTGGCTGGCAAAAGAATATGGAGTTGCCTACACCACTCTGGACGACGTCGAGCCTGACCGCCAGCTTCTCTCGCTTTTTCCCGCGCGCGTGCTGTTAAAGGAGGAGATGCTTCCTCTGCGGCGGAACAACGGGACGGCCGAGGTCGCTACGAGCCGCCTCTTCGCGACGCAAGGCCTGGATACGCTCAAAACGTTGACTGGCTTAAAGATTAAGCCGGTCCTCGCACCCGCCGAAGCGATTCAGCGCGAGATGAAGAAACATCTCGGCGTTGGCGCCGATACGATTGGCACCCTCGATGAGGACGCCCCGTTGCAGGTGGTGGATGAAGATGGTGAGGAAAGCACCGATCTCGACAGCGCCGCTGAAGATGCTTCGATCATCCGTTTCGTTAATCAAGTTTTGTCCGACGCCATTGAATTGCGAGCCTCGGACATCCACCTCGAACCGTTCGAGGATGAATTTCGCATCCGCTATCGTATTGACGGCGTATTGCAGGAAGTCCCGGTGCCGGCGCAATTGAAACGCTTCCAGCCCGCGATTGTTTCACGCATTAAGATTTTAAGCCATTTGAACATTGCGGAGAAGCGCTTGCCGCAGGACGGTCGCATCAAGATCCGGCTGGCGACCAATGAAGTGGATATTCGCGTGTCGGTGATTCCCATGCTGCACGGTGAAGCGGTCGTATTGCGCTTGCTGCGTCAAAACTCTGCGCGGCTGGGCATGTCGCAATTGGGAATGGATCAGCGCGAACTGGCGATTTTCCGCCGAATCCTCACGCTTCCGCACGGAATTGTGCTGGTGACAGGTCCCACGGGTAGCGGCAAGACAACAACGCTGTACACGGCGCTGAGCGAGATTAATGATCCGGACACCAAGATCATCACGATTGAGGATCCCATTGAGTATCAACTCAGGGGCGTCAATCAAATTCAGGTTTCGGAAAAATCCGGTCTCACTTTCGGACGCGGTCTGCGCGCTATTCTGCGCCACGACCCGGATGTCGTTCTCATCGGTGAAATTCGCGATACGGAAACAGCGCAGATTGCCGTGCAAGCGTCGCTGACCGGGCATCTAGTTTTCTCCACCTTGCACACCAACGATGCGCCGGGGGCGGTCACGCGGCTCGTGGACATGAAAGTGGAACCTTATCTGGTGGCCTCTTCGCTCGAGGCAGTTCTCGCACAACGATTGGTGCGGTTACTTTGCCCTGAGTGCAAAGTCGAGGATCATTCGGATTCCACCATGGCTCTAAAGAACCATCTTGGTTTTGCGCGGGACCTGCAGATTTTCAAAGGCGTGGGTTGCCGGGCGTGCCGCAATACCGGTTTTCATGGTCGGCACGGCATTTACGAGTGGATGGACATGAACGGCGAAATTCGCGAGAAGATTTTGAAGAATTGCTCCAGTGGAGACATTCGCGAGGCGGCCGTCCGCAATGGACTGCGTTCGCTGAGCGACGACGGCTGGCGTTTGGTTCGCCAGGGCATTACGACTCCTGAAGAAGTGATGCGCGCGACGAAGGATCAAACATTGTCGAACGGGATGAAGGAAGAAGAGAAACCTGCGGCTGAAGAAGAAACCCAAAAGCGCCATGGCCTTGTTTCAGTATAAAGCACTCCAATCCAACGGCACCATGGCCGAAGGGCAGCTTGAGGCGGGCGGTCGCCAGGAAGCTTTCCGGCAAATGGAAGAGCGCGGACTCAAGCCGATCAGCCTGGCGGAACGGGCTGCCGGGAAAGTGGCGAAAGCAGTGGGTGCTGCCGATTCAAAAGGCGGCGGCCTGAGCTTTCAATCGAACAAAGTCAAATCGACTGACCTGGAGAACTTCACCCGATTACTTTCCAGTCTGCTTGCCGCCGGGGTGCCGCTGAGCCGCGCGCTGGTCATTCTCTGCAAAGAAGCTTCAAGCCCCGCAGCAGCCGCGCAGTGGAAGAAGGTACATGATGCGGTGATCGATGGCGTTTCGCTGGCCCAGGCCATGTCCCAATCACCCGAGACTTTTCCGCGCGTGTATGTAGCGATGGTAGAGGCGGGTGAGACGGGTGGATTCCTGGATTTGGTCCTGTCGCAGATTGCCGATTTTCAGATGCGGGAGAAGGAATTGAAGTCCAAAGTAATGACCGCGATGCTTTATCCAGTGATCCTGCTGGTACTGGCGCTGGGCGTGCTCGTGTTTTTGATGGTTTTCTTCATTCCCCGTTTTCAAAAGATGTTCTCTGGCTTTGGCGCGAAACTTCCAGCGCTAACCCAGGTGATTATCGCGATCAGCGATGCCATGATCCATTACGGTCTCTGGATATTCATCGGGTTGGTTGTCGCGGGCTTTATGGCGCGAGCCTGGGTGGTATCAGAACAAGGGCGGCGGGTTTGGGAACGCTTTATCCTGCGCGCAGTTATTGTCGGGCCATTGGTCGGAAAGTTCGCCATGGCTCGATTCTGCCGGATGTTGGGGACGTTGCTCGGCGCCGGTGTGCCGCTTGTGCAGGGGCTCAACGTGGCGCGCAAATCGATCGGGAACCAAATCCTGGTGGACGCGGTTTCCAATTCCATCGAACGGGTGAAAGAAGGCGGTCAATTGGGCAAAAGCCTGGGTGAATGCCGCGATTTATTCCCGGGCTCCGTCCTGGAGATGATTGCCGTGGCCGAAGAGAGCGGCAAACTCGATGTGGAACTGGTGCGCATTGCAAACGTCACGGAGGGCGATCTGGATCGACAACTCAAGACGGCGGTGGCTTTTGCCGAGCCGATGATGCTCTTTTTCATCGCCGGTTTTATTGGAACTATTTTCATCGGGATGGTGCTCCCGATTTTCTCCCTTTCCGACAACATTAAGTAAATCAACACTAGAAAACGCATGAAAAGTTTAATTTCCACTCATTACACCAAGAAACGCCAGCGCCAGCAGGGATTCACCCTGGTTGAGTTGCTGTTGGTTCTGACCATTCTCGCCATTCTCGCCGGTATCGTGCTGCCCAAAATGACTGGTCAGGGTGAGAAGGCTAAAAAAAATGCCACGATCGCGCAGATCAGTTCGTTTGCCACCGCGTTGGATATCTTCGAGGTGGAGCAGGGGCATTATCCCAAGGGAAAAAATGGCCTCAACGATCTCGTGGTACAGCCAAGGGATGCGCAAAACTGGCATCAATATTTGGAAAACATTCCGAAGGACCCATGGGGCAACGCTTATGTTTATGAGTGCCCCGGAAAGCACCGGCCCAATTCGTACGACCTAAGTTCGGCCGGTCCAGACGGCAAGCTGGGGAATGAAGATGACGTGTTTAATTGGGAAGCGAAGAAGTGACGGTTGTCCAGGCTTGAGATGACATTGCCAAAAGGAATTTATGGAATGCGGCAAAATCATTGTCGAACGCAAGGAGCGTTCACTCTGATTGAGCTGATCCTGCTTATGGCGCTGATTATCATTGCGGCCTCGCTGGTGACTCCTCGACTGGCGCAGTTCTTTGGCGGACGCACGCTGGATTCGGAAGTACGGCGCTTTGTGGCGCTGACCCATTACGCGCAAAGCCGGGCGGTATCCGAAGGGGTGCCGATGATGTTGTGGATTGACACGAAGAAGGGCGCTTATGGACTGCAACAGGAAGCGGGCTATACGGATAAAGATACCAAATCCGTGGATTACAAACTGGACAAAGATTTGAAAATCAATGTGGGCTCCGCCGGCCAAGCACAGCGCACCAGCGTGCGTCAGCCGACTCGTAATGTAAGCAAGACGCCCGCGATTTATTTTGCCACCGATGGTTCGATTGAGCGAGTGGGCAGTGTGTCGAGCGTGTCGATCCAACGTGCGGACAAACAAACGCTTTGGCTGGTTCCATCGGCAAATTGGCTGAGCTACGAAATTCAAACTCAAAATGCGCGCCGCTAAACATAGCAGACGTGGATTCACTTTGGTCGAAGTGCTGGCGGCGCTGGCACTGATGGCCATTGTGATTCCTGTCGTTATGCGTGGTTTGCAGATTGCCAGCCTTGCGGGCTCGGTGTCGCAACGCAAAGCCCTGGCGGCGCGGATTGGCGAGCGGTTGTTGAACGAATCCGTGGTAAACGCGCAATGGAATCGCGGCGGGCAGAGTGGCACGGAACAGCAGGGACCGTATGAATTTCGCTGGGTTATGCGCAACGAAGTTTGGAAACCGACCATTCAGATCAGCCAGGATGCGGTAACTGAAAACGCGATTCATCAAGTTTCAGTGGATGTCAGTTTCGCAGCGCAAGGGAAGAGCTATGCGGTGAGTTTGAGCACGCTGGTAAACGTACAGCAGCAATGAATTTGACAGGCAAACATTTGATGCGGGCGCAGGGACGAGAAAGAAACGCTCGCCCTCACCCCCTCCCTCTCCCCCGGGGAGAGGGAGGGGGCAGTGCGTCCATTGGCAGTTTATGGCGCTCACCTGTTGGTCAGCTTTGCTTCACGAGTGCTTTCACTTTAATCGAAGTATTGCTGGCGGTTGCGATAGCATCGGTGGTTCTCACGGCCATTGGCTCGCTCTTTTTTGGCGCGATGCAATTGCGAGCGCGGACCGCCGAGGTGACAGAGGCAAATTTGCCGCTGGATCATGTGCTTGCAGTAATGAAACGGGATTTTGCCAACATCGTGCCGCCCGGAACTTTGGCTGGCCCCATGGCCAGCGAGACAACCGCAGTGGGATTGTCGCAGCCAGTGGCACTGGAGATTTTTAGCGCGAGTGGCAGGCTGAGCGATGAGTTTCCGTGGGGAGATATTCAGAGGATCGATTATTCTTTGAATGAGCCGACGAACCGTTCACTTGCAACAGGTAAAGACCTGGTTCGCAACGTGACTCGGAACCTGCTGGCGACGATTCCCGAACCGCCGGAACAGCAATTGTTGATCAGTGATGTTGAGAAGCTCCAATTTAGTTATTGTGACGGGACGAACTGGGTGGAGACCTGGAGTTCGACGCAGTCGAATACACCGAGCGCCATCAAAGTGTTGATCACTTTCACGACGCCGAAATCGGGCCGGCATGCAAACTACCCGCTTCAGTTCCTGGTGCCGGTCGCCACCGAAGCGCGCACAAATCAAACCGCAGCCACGAACTGAGCGATGAAGATTTTGCGCCATAACGAAGGTCCGCGGAGGAGAGAGAGCGGGAGCCCGCGCAATGGCTCCGTGCTGGTCATCGTGCTCTGGATCGTTTTTGGTCTCGTAAGCATCACGCTTTATTTTGGGAATTCGATGACGTTTGAGTTGCGCGCCTCGGACAACCGGGTGGCGGGCATTGAATCCGAACTCGCGATCGAGGGCGGTCGGCGGTATGTTAGCCTGATGCTTTCCAATCTTCTACAGTCAGGAAATGTGCCTGAACCGAAGAATTACCAATGTGAATCCGTGCCGGTGGGTAACGCGCGATTTTGGCTGATTGGGAGGACGAACATCGACAATACCCAGGTCAATGCCTTGGCGTACGGCTTGGTTGACGAGGCTGGGAAGCTGAACCTGAACACCGCGAGCAGCAACATGCTTTATATGCTGCCGCGCATGACTCCGGAACTGGTTAATTCGATTCTTGCATGGCGCAGCACGAACACGAGCAGCAGCACGGGAGGAGCGGAGAGCGATACTTATTCGAGATTGCAGCCCCCGTACCTCTGCAAAGACGCACCGTTTGAAACGGTGAATGAATTGCGGCTGGTATATGGGATGGATATGGAATTGCTTTACGGCGAAGATGCCAACATGAATGGCATCATGGACTCCAACGAAAACGATGGAGAGACTTTGCTGCCACGCGATGATCAGAACGGCCGGCTCGATCCAGGTTTGCTCGAATACCTCACGATTTATACGAGCGAACCCACAACGACGACGAATGGCACGGCGCGGTGTGATGTTAGCAATGTTCAGGGCATCACTTCGTTGCGAACGAACATGATGCAGGTTTTCGGGCAACAACGCGGCGACCAGATTCTGCAACAGGCGGGTCTACTAGGCCCGGGCCAAAACGGACAACCGAGAGCAAACGCGGCTATTACTTGTCCCCTTCAGTTTTACATTGCCAGCGGCATGACTCCGACGGAGTTCGAAACTATTGAGCCCATGCTTCGCGGGGCAAGAATTGAGGGACTGATCAACGTCAACACGGCGAGCACGGCAGTGCTGGCTTGTTTGCCAGGATTAGAAGACGGCAAGGCGCAGCAGTTGACGAATTACCGGCAGTCCAGCGCTCAAAACCGCAATAGCATTTCCTGGCTCCCCAATGTATTGGATGCGACTACAGCGAACTCCATTGGGCAATATATCACCGGAAAGACTTATCAATTCACGGCTGATTTGGCCGCCGTGGGGCACAATGGGCGGGGTTACCGTCGCACACGTTTTGTCTTTGATCTCTCGCAAGCCGCGCCGAAAGTAATTTATCGCGAGGACCTAAGCCACCTGGGCTGGGCCCTGGGAAAACAAGTCCGCGACCGATGGTTGCTGGCGAAATCAACACCATGATCGACTTCCTAAAAAGTAAACGTCCTTCGTCCATCCTGGGATTGTCCCTCGAAGGCAATCGTCTTGAAGCCGTAGTGCTGCGGCGGAACGGAACGCTCCGCATCCAGCAAACTGTCACTGCGCCGCTGGCGCTTTCGCCGTTGACCGGCGATCCCGAGTTGGTTGGGCGCGAGATTCGCAACCATTTAGACCAGGCGGGGATTCGGGAGCGGCGTTGCGCCGTCTGCATTCCTTTGAGTTGGGTGTTGACCTTGCAAACAAAACTTCCTGACCTGCCGGAAGCCGATGTAGCCAGTTTTCTGGAGATTGAAGCTGAGCGCGGTTTTCCTTCCGGGCAGGAGACTTTGCTGATCGCCACTTCCCGTTCGCGCGCACCAGCCGGCGAAAGCTACGCAATGCAGATGGGCATTCCGCGGAACCATTTGGCGATTTTAGAGAAGGTGCTCAAGGCGGCGCAATTGAAGCCCTTGACCTTTGCATTGGGAGTGGCCGCACTGCAAAGTCCCGGTACTGACGCAGCGCTGCCATTGCTGGCCCTGGCGTTGACGGGCCACGGAATTGATCTGCAAGTAACGGCAGGAGGGGGCATTGTCGCGTTACGTTCGCTGGACGGGGCGCTTGAAGGTGAAGGAGCACAAAAGCAGATTGATGCAGATCTGGCGGCGCGTGAATTGCGCGTCACAGTTGGACAATTGCCCGGCCCGTTTGCGGAAGCTTTGCGGAAGGTGAAGGTCTTTGGACGAGGGGATACGGCACGAAAATTCGTGCAGGAAATTACACCGCGCGCGCAGTCGATGGGTTTGCAGATTGAACTCGTGGAGCAGGCTTCGTCCTTCGAATTCTCCCAGCCGCCCGCTCCTGAAATCGTGCTTTCGCCAGCGCTGGCTTTGGCGGCGAACCTTCTGACGGGCGTGGCTTCAGGACCCAACTTCCTCCCGCCCAAAGTGCATCCCTGGCAGCAGTTTATTGCGAACCGGTTTTCGTCCCGGAAATTGGCCTGGGCCAGCGCAGCGGCGGCCATTCTGCTTCTGGGAGTTGGTGGAGTCTTCGGAGTGCAACACTGGAAAATGTCCGGCCTGGAGTCAAAATGGGCGGCGCTGAAGCCGCAGGTTGAGCAATTAAAAAATGACCAGGAGCAGATACGGAAGTTTCGTCCCTGGTTCGATGAATCCTACCGCAGCCTGAGAATCCTAAAGGCCATCGCCCAAGCTTTTCCAGAGGAGGGTTCACTCGTTTCCGCCAAGACGTTGGAAATTCATGAACTCGCGGCGGTTACCTGCTCGGGAACGGCGCGTGATAACCAATCTTATTTTCGTGTGCTGGATGAACTGCGCCGAGCGCAGGAAATTACCGATGTGAAGACAGATACCGTGCGTGGACAAAACCCTTTGCAGTTTAGCTTCAGCTTTCAATGGGAAGGAGGAAAAGCCAGTGCAAATTAAGAATCGCCAGCAGTTTTTGGTCATCGTAGCCGCGGTAGCAGTGGGGCTGTATCTGGGAGACAGCTTTGTGCTTACGCCACTGACAAACAGTTGGAAGGCTGGGCAGGAGAAAATCGCTCAACTTAAAAAAGACATCGACCAGGGGAACATGCTGATCACGCGCGGCGATTCAATCCGCGATACCTGGGATCGGATGAAAACGAACACGCTCAACAGCGCGAACATATCTTTGGCAGAGAGCGATTTTTTGAAGGCATTCGATCGCTGGGCCAAAGGGAGCGGTTTGAATATTGCCGCGAACCATCCGCAGTGGAAACAGCCGGAGGACGATTACAGCACACTGGAATGTCGAGTGGAGGCATCCGGGAGCATGGGAGCGCTCGCAAATTTCCTTAACCGGGTCGAAGCTGATCATGCTATCCACAACGGAGAGAAAGAGCACATCAGCGCACGGATTGAATCCATCGAGATCAGCGCGAAGGACAATTCAGGTGAGCAGCTTTCGCTGGTCCTTCAAGTCAGTGGATTGCTCCTGCCAGAGAATCCGCCAACACCCTGAAAAGCAACATGAGCAAAACCATCATCATTATACTTTTGGCGATTACGTGCGGTGTGGCGCGCGCGGAGGAGACCAACGCGGTCCCCGCAGCTACAAATGATTCGAAGTCTTTTCGGATTATTACAGAGCGGAATATTTTTAATTCCAATCGTTCACCCCGCCGGAGCCGGGACCGGGAGAACGTTCAACGAGAGCGGCCGCGCCGAGTCGATTGGTTTACGTTGAAAGGCACAATGGCCTATGAGGATAAAAGCTACGCCTTTTTCGAGGGCACGAGTTCACAGTATCGAGGAGCGCTTCGCCCTTCGGATAGCATCGCGGGCTATAAGATCACTGAGATCGGGGATGACCACATCAAGCTGGCGGCGGACACTAACAAGACAATTAATCTGCGGGTTGGAATGCAAATGCGGCGACCCGAAGGAGGCGTGTGGTCGCTGTTGCATGAAGGAGAGGCGTCAACGTCCGATACGGCCGAGTCGTCATCGGGGTCTTCGACATCCTCGACCAATGTTTCTACTTCCGAAATATCTGCCTCTCTCAATCTTAACGGTGCGGAAAGTGAAGCTGTCAAGCGCATGATGCTGCGACGTCTTCAGGAAGAAGGAGGAAAATAAAAAATATGAAATCTACCAAGAACCTTATCCTAATGACCGGCCTTGCCGCCGGACTATTTGCCTCCGAAGCGGCAATCGCCGCTGACGATACGACTAATGCGCCCACGGCCACGGCTGGCGCGAGTGACACGAACGCACCGCCTCAGCCAGCGGCACCGCAAGTCGGACAATCCGTGCCGCAACCCGTGGAGAGTGCAGCGGTCCAGCCGGCAGTGGTTTCCTCCACCGATACGAATGTCAGCACGGCGGCTGATTTTGCGGCGGGCAAAGGATTGCGCATGAATTTCCGCGGCGTGCCGCTGGAGACGGTCTTGAGCTACATGAGCAAAGCAGCGGGCTATGTGATTCATACATCGCGCAACGTGAACGTGCAGGGCCGGGTGGATGTCTGGAGCGACCAACCAATGAGCAAAGACGAAGCAATCAAGTTGCTTAAGCAAATTCTGAATGAGAATGGTTACGCGACGTTGGTGGATGGTCGGATGCTCACAATTGTGCCGTCCAGCGAGGCGAAGAAGAACGATATTCCGGTGCGCACAGCGAAGACACCGGAGGAATTTGTCAAGAACGCTGATATCCAAACCGTGATCATTCCCGTGCATTCCTTGAACGTGGTGCAACTGGCGCGGGACTTGTCGCCCCTGCTGGACACTCCGCTTACGGCACAGGAGTCCGGCAATTCCCTGATCATGACGGATACGCAGGTGAACGCGCGCCGGATTGTTGAAATCGTAAAGGCCCTGGATGCGGTCAGCTCGAGTGTCAATGCCATCAAGGTTTTCCCGCTTAAGTACGCGGATGCCACGACGCTGGCATCGTTGGTCAAGGACCTCTTTCCGGCGCAAGGAGGCAATGGCGGCGGTCCGAACGGGCGTTTTAATCGTGGTGGTGGCGGTGGGGGACGCGGTGGTTTCGGCGGAGGTGGCGGTTTCGGCGGAGGAGTGGCGGCGTTGTTTGGCGGCGGCGGGGGCGGCGGTGGCGAAAGCACCGGAAGCACTCCCACAACGCGCGTTCAGGCGGTGGCGGATGATCATAGCAACTCGCTAATCGTGAGCGCGCCCGAAGATCTCATGGCTCTGGTTGAGGATGTCGTGGCACAGCTCGACCTGCCCGTTTCGGACGAGACGGATGTGCGGGTTGTTCATCTCAAGAATGCCGACCCCGTGGAAATGGCCGAGCTCTTGATGAACCTGTTTCCGGACGAGTCGAATTCTTCAACCACCGGAACCACGGGATTTAATTTTGGTCGTGGCGGCGGCGGCGGATTTCAGTTTGGCGGATTTGGCAATAATGGTGGAAGAGGCGGGAGGGGCAATAACGCAGCGGCGGCCGCCAGCAACCGGATGAAAAAACTAGGCAAGGTGTCCGCAGTGCCGGACAGGCGCACGGCGTCCCTCGTGATCAGCGCCTCCAAGGATCTCATGAATGAGATCGTGGAGATGGTGGAGAAACTGGACGGCGATCCGGCAAAGAAGCAGCGAGCATATGTCATTTCGCTCAAAAATGCCGATCCCCTGGAAGTGCAGCAGGTTATCCAGGAACTCTTTCCGAGCGGCAGCAATCAGGGAAGGAACAATCAGAATAATCAAGACAATCTGCTGGATAACCGACGCAAGACGATGCAGCAACAACAGTTGAATGGCACTTCGAGCGGATTTGGCAACTCCGGCAGCACTTCGAGTGGCGGACGGTAACTCCCGATCCATATTACTACCATTTTTTACCACTAAGAATAATTGACTATCATGACTATGAATCTTTGCAAAAAGTTTTGCTATTGCCTGGCCATCGCTTTGTGCGCGGCAGCGGCGCCTGAAATTCTCGCACAGCAACGGGGAGGCGGGGGCGGTTTCGGCGGCGGGAACGCTGCGAGTTCAGGCGCTTCCACGCGTGACTATGGCAATAATACCTCCATTGGCGACGCGACGGTGACCGTGGATGCAGATGGACGCAAACTGATCGTGGTCACTGATGACGGCACCTATGCGAACATCAGCAATGTTATCGCAAACCTGGATCGTCCCAAGCCGCAGGTGCTGATTAAGGTGGTTTTTGTTGAAGTCACCCACAGCGATGCCCTGGATATTGGATTGGAAGCCAGCTACTTTCATAACCCGAGCCCTTCAAATCTTAACGGGCTGGGATTAACCAACGGTTTTAATCTGGCGCAGCTTGGGACAACCGGCCAGCAAATCGGCTCCACGGTCATGCCTGCCGGCGCGGGAATCTATTCCGTGCTTGGCAAGGATTTTCAAGCAACGTTGCGGGCGATTTCTTCGGCAGGAAAGCTTGAGGTGCTATCCCGTCCTTCTGTGATGGTGCGAAACAATCAGCCGGCAACGATCAAGGTGGGGCAATCAGTGCCGCTGGTTACGGGAGTCCAATTCGTGGGAGTTAACAGCGTGCCCGTAAATATTATTTCGTATCGTGACATTGGTATTATTCTGCAGGTAACTCCTTTCATTACAGACAATGGTTTGGTGGAAATGATCGTTGCGCCGGAGATTTCCAGTTTGTCCGAGAGAACGGTCAATATTGCTGCGGGTGTGAATGTGCCGGTGATCAATTTGCGTTCGGCCAGCACGGTAGTGGTTACCCCGGACAGGGAAACGGTCATCATCGGCGGCTTGATGGAAAACGATCAAACCACGATTAATAGCAAGATTCCGCTTTTAGGCGACATTCCGGGATTGGGCGCACTTTTCCGGCATAAGCAAAAAGCAAACCTGAAGACGGAATTGCTGATTTTCCTGACCCCCACGGTGGTGCAGGCGGCTACGGAAATAGCCAGCCTCTCTAACGCCGAAAGCGCGAATGCGAAATTGGCTGGCCCGGCCTTTGGCGAGGATCAACTGAACCAATACCTGGGTACTCAAACCTTTAAGAAAGCACCAGAGCCGGTGAAACCCAAGACGGGTAAGGGCGGCGCGAGCAGTCTCGGCGGGCAATAGAAGTCAGTTCATTAAACGCGGACCCTCACCCGGCCCTCACCCCGGAGGAGAGGGGGGCTAAGTTGCGCTATTAGAGTTTGGACGGTGCAGTTGTGGGCGGCGCGCTATGTGTGTCGAACTGGGCTCCAGACGGTTCGTTTTTGTCACGTGTTCATCGCAGATTTATTCTCTTACCCCGTGCTTTGTGTGCGTGGGCTGGTGTTGTGGGGTTATTCAGTTATTGTGACAGCTTTAGAATGATAATTCGGCGCAGTTGGTTGATTTATGGGACGCTCGCCGCCATTTGGATCGGTCTGATCATCTGGCAGACGGCGGAGCACGCCCGAGTCGAAAAGACGGCTCGGGCTGACCTGAGAAATCGCGCCAAGGACTTTTCCAACGCACTCGGAGTGCTCATGCGATCGGTGCGTTTTCGAGGAACCATTTCACGGGAACGTTTGCAACGCACTTTGGGTGAATTGGTTGGACAGGGAGAACTTCAATCAGTCGAGTTGCGCAATGTGGCGGGTGAAGTTGTGGCCTCGGCCGGGACACCGATACCGTTCAAATTTGAAAGCGATTTGCGCAACGGGGAACTATGGGGTGAAAAAACTGTTGTCTTTGAGAACCTGGTGGATTTGGGCACGAACATTGTTGTTTTGACTGAGCGCCGCCCGGGCACAAACGCTCAGCCTGCAATGGATATTACCAATGCTCCCACGGTCTCTGAGTCCGCCAATCCACCACCCGCGGTTGCTCCAGCATCGAATGAAGTGCAGGCCGCGGAATCGCCGGGGACCAACATGTTTAGAGGGGGATTTCCCGAGTGGCGAGGACGGATGACGGATGAGCAGCGGAGAATATTTCGGCAGCAGGGGGGTGTTCACGATTTTATCATCGTCATGTCCACCCAATCCGTGCGTGATCTTTCGCAGCGGGATTTGTGGTTGCGATTGATTATTGGATTGCTGGGAACCATCTCGGTGGCCGGCTACGGACTCGCATGGAGAACCTTCACAGCGACGTCCGAGCTTCAGATACGATTGACGCGCGCCAGCGAATTGAACTCGCACCTCAAGGAAATGAATCTTGCGGCAGCAGGGCTGGCACACGAAACGCGCAATCCGCTGAACATCATTCGCGGCCTCGCTCAGATGATTTCGAAACAGCAGGACACTCCGGCGGAAATCCGCATCAAATCGCGCGATATCATCAACGAGGCTGATCGTGTGGCGGCCCAGTTGAACGAGTTTATCAATTACTCGCGCCCACGCGAGCTGCGGCGGGTCCCAACCAACTTGAACGCGGTGTTGGCGGAAATCGTGCGCGCCCTGGGCTGCGATATCGAGGAGCAGAAGGTGCGGGTGGAAATCCAGGCGGAACGGCTCACGATTGAAGCGGATGAACAACTGTTGCGGCAGGCGCTCTTTAATTTAGTTCTGAACGCAATCCAGGCGGTGCCGACGGGTGGCGAGATTGTGGTGCGGGCCGGGAAGCGTAATGGTTCGGGAGCTTTTGTTGAGATTGCGGACAATGGGCCGGGAGTGCCTCCCGAAAATCGCACGGAGATTTTCAAACCGTATTTTACGACGCATCAAAAAGGGACCGGTTTGGGGTTAGCGGTAGTCCAGCAGATCGTGTCGGCGCATGGCTGGGAGGTGGAATGTCTCCCAAATCTTCCTGCAGGTGCGCTCTTTCGCATTAGCCGATTAAAGCTTATTCTCAGGAATTGAGACAATTGGCGACTGAAACTTCAGCAAGCACTTTGCCGCCGCGCATCCTCATCGTGGATGATGACGCGTCGCAGCGGAGTTTGCTGGATTCATTTCTTACCAGCCAGGGATTCAGGACCGTGCCGGTGAGTTCCGGTCAGCAGGCGTTGGACACATTGCGCGCCGATCCAATGAACATGATGATTTCGGATGTGCGCATGGCGGGCCTTTCGGGACTGGACACACTCCGACTCGCGCGCAAGGAGCACCCGGACCTGCCAATCCTTATGGTCACAGCTTACACGGACATTCGTGATGCCGTGGAAGCCATACGTGACGGCGCAGTGAACTATCTGGCCAAGCCGATCGATCTCGATGAATTACTTGCATCTGTTCGTCAGGCAACGGGATTGGCCAAGGATACGCCGCTGAGATTTACCGACAACCGGCGGTTGCCGGAAAATGTCATTGCCAACAGTCCGCTCATGCAGGCGGTTTTTCGCGATGCTTCGCTGATTGCGCCGTCGGAAAGCCGCGTGCTGATCACGGGGGAAAGCGGAGTGGGCAAGGAAGTGCTGGCGGATGTTATTCATGGTTGGAGCGCGCGGGCATCCGGGTCGATGGTCAAAGTGAACTGCGCGGCCATTCCCGAGACATTGCTTGAAAGCGAGTTGTTTGGGCATGAGAAGGGCGCTTTTACCGGGGCGGTGGCGCAGCGCATTGGAAGATTTGAGCAGGCTAATGGTGGAACTATTTTCCTGGACGAAATCGCGGAGATGTCACCGCAGCTTCAAGCGAAGCTATTGCGAGTGGCTCAGGACGGGCGGTTTCAGCGGATTGGATCGAATGCTGAAATTCGGGTCAATGCGAGGATTCTGGCGGCCACGAACCGGAACCTTGAGGAAGAGGTAAAGAAAGGGCGGTTCCGGGAAGATTTGTTTTACCGGTTGAACGTGGTGGAATTAAATGTGCCGCCGTTGCGTGAGCGCCGCGAGGACATCCTGCCGCTTGCAAACCAGTTGATCGCGGAATTTAGTCAAGGGCGGGCGAGATTGTCATCCTCGGTGGCGGATTGCCTGGCGCGCTATGCCTGGCCGGGGAATGTGCGTGAATTGCGCAACGCGATGGAACGAGCCGGATTACTTTCTCGCGGTGAACTGATCCTGCTGGAACATTTGCCCACGCGGATTAAGGGAGCTTCGCGGCCATCGGGCGGGCCTGAGGTTGCGGCTGAGCCGGTGGACGAGCAGCGTTTGGAGGAAATCGAACGGCAGGCCGTGCTGGAGGCTTTGCGGAAGCATAACTTCAACCGGACGGAGACGGCGAAGGCGCTGGGCATCAGCCGGCGGGCGCTGATTTACAAACTGCAACGGCTGCGCGAATTGGGATATGACGTGGGAAAGCCTGAAACGGGGAAGGAGTAAGCATCCTGAAATCGAGCGGTGGCGAAGATGGTTGCCGTTGGGTTGATCGTGATTCTTCTGTTCAAGTTGAGGTTGAGAATGCCAGACTGTTATGGCGAATTCTGAAACATGACCGCGTACGACGAAACCCAACAGCGAATCAGGACTGAGCCGAAAAAGTGGCTGGTCACCGGGGTGGGGGGCTTCATTGGTTCGCATCTGCTCGAAAAGTTGCTCCAGTTGGATCAACGCGTGGTTGGATTGGATAATTTTGCGACGGGGAAGAGGCTGAATTTAGATCATGTCAAACGGATGGTAACGCCTAAGCGGTGGGAAAGGTTTGCGCTGATCGAAGGGGATATCGCGGAATTATCAATCTGCCAGCAAGCGACGGCAGGAGTCGATTTCGTGCTGCATCAGGCAGGGCTTGGCTCGGTGCCGCGATCAATCGAGGACCCGATTCAAACGAATCAAAGCAATGTGGTGGGCTTCCTCAACATGCTGATAGCCTCGCGCGATCAGAAGGTGAAGCGGTTTGTGTATGCTTCAAGCAGTTCGGTTTATGGCGATTCGCGTGAGCTGCCGAAGGTGGAAGTGTGCGTGGGCCGCCCGGCCTCGCCGTATGCTGTGACCAAGGCTGTGAACGAACTTTACGCACACGCTTTTTCCGTTAACTTCGGACTGGAGTGCATTGGCCTCCGTTACTTCAATATTTTTGGGCCGCGTCAAGACCCGCACGGGCCGTACACAGCGGTGATTCCACAATGGACGCATGCAATCTTGAAGGGGTTGCCGGTCCGTATCAATGGCGACGGCTCGACGAGCCGTGATTTTTGTTATGTGGCCAACGCGGTTCAGGCGAATCTGCTGGCAGCCACGATAGAGAATCCCGAGGCGAGAGGCCGGGTCTTCAATGTTGCGGTGGGTGGTCGAACGACTTTGAACGAACTCTTTTGTTTATTGCACGATCGCTTGATGCAGTTGCGTCCGACTTTGAAGGCTTGTCGGACGGAGCATGGGCCTTTCCGGACGGGAGATGTGCTCCATTCGCAGGCAGACATTTCCCTGGCCGCAAAGTGGCTGGGCTATGCTCCGACACACGACCTGGCGCAGGGATTAGATGAGACATTGAGATGGTATACGGCGGTTGAAGGCGAATAACGAGTGATCCGCAGTGCTCAAATCCGAGGCTTCGAAATCTGAAAAAAGAATCGTTGGCTGACTTGAAAGACGCAGCTTAATTCCGAAGGGACCAATTGAGGGTGCCCGCACCATGGCGGGCAATGCGGGTAATTGAGTATTGACAGGCATTCCTTAGAGCGAGACTCGCTAAACAAAAAGTCCGGTGGGAGCAGACCCGTTTGCCCTGTAAACGCATGGAGGCATTTGCCCGTTCATATTCGAGATGCTATGATCCTCTATTCATGAAAATTGCAATTGTGGGTCTTGGTTATGTGGGCTTGCCTCTGTCGCTGCAATTTGCGCGATCTGGAGTGGAAGTCCTGGGCATTGATATCGATCCGGCAAAGGCAGAGTTGATCAACCGGGGCGAGAGTTACATCCAGCATATTGAAGCGTCTACCATTCGAGCGGTAGTCACTAGTGGCCGGTTTTCCGCCACTACGGATTTCAAACGCGCTCGGGAAGTGGAAGCGGTAATTATTTGCGTGCCGACGCCGCTCAATAAGAATCGCGAGCCAGATATTTCCTATATCATCAATACGGGCCAGACGCTGGCGCCGCACCTCGCTAAAGGAACTTTGGTGGTGCTGGAATCGACGACTTATCCGGGCACGACGGAGGAGGACTTGCGACAGGTGCTGGAGAAGATTTCCGGGATGCAGGCCGGAGTGGATTTTCATTTGGCATTTTCACCGGAGCGTGAAGATCCCGGCAATCCGAACAGCAAGGTGGCTGAGATCCCGAAGGTGGTGGGCGGGTTAACTCCCGTGTGCCTTGAGAAGGCGAAAGCGCTATACGGCCGGGCGATCAAGACGATTGTGCCGGTATCGAGTTGCCGCGCGGCGGAGGCGACCAAGTTGCTGGAGAATATTTTCCGCGGAGTCAACATTGCTTTGGTCAATGAACTGAAAGTGGTTTACGCGGCGATGGGGATTGATATTTGGGAAGTTATCCGGGCGGCGAAGACGAAGCCTTTCGGATTCATGGCGTTTTATCCGGGGCCGGGATTGGGCGGGCATTGCATTCCCATTGATCCGTTTTACCTGACATGGAAGGCGCGCGAGTATGGGAAGCAAACACGATTCATTGAGTTAGCAGGCGAGATCAATACGGCGATGCCAGAGTATGTGGTGAACCGAGTGGCCGAAGCACTGAACGCCCATCGCAAAGCCGTGAATGGCAGCAAAGTATTGCTGGTGGGATTATCATACAAGGCAGATGTGGATGATATGCGGGAGTCTCCCACATTCATCCTGCTCGATATGCTCCAATCCCGCGGCGCGCATGTGGCATATTACGATCCGCATGTGCCCGTAATCCGACCGACTCGCGAGCATGGCCATTGGACCGGGACAGCTTCGGTGACCTGGAACGCGGAAACGCTTTCACAGTTCGATGCCGCGGTGATTTGCACCGCTCACAAAGCCGTGAATTACAAGGAACTCGCGATGTGGTCGCGGTGCATTGTGGATTCGCGCAATGCGATGGAGGATGTGCCGTCGAAGCCCGGGCAGGTGTGGAAGGCTTAATAGCTGCTAAACCAGGATCACTGAGTTTTCGAGCCGACCGATTCCCGAGATATCAATCGTTATCCGGTCTTCCGGCTGCAGTGTAAAGTCATCGCCTGGAACCACGCCGGTGCCAGTAAGGAGGACGGCTCCATGCGGGAATGTCTGGCTGCGAAACAGGAACCCGGCGAGGTCCTCGAACTTTCGTTTGATCTGGTCAACGGAAGTTTCACCCGTGAAGACCGGCTTACTCTGGCGTTGGATTTCAATTCGAATCGTCCATGCGCGTGCAGCGCTTTCGGTCGCACCGATGGTAATGCACGGCCCGAGTGCGCAGGAACGATCATAGACTTTGGCCTGCGGCAGGTAGAGGAGGTTCTCGCCCTCGATGTCCCGGGAACTCATATCGTTGCCGATGGTGTGGCCGACGATTTTCCCTCGCGAATTCAAAATGAGGGCGAGCTCCGGTTCGGGGACATTCCATTTGGCGTCGCGGCGAATCCCCACGGTGTCGCCGGTGGTCACGACTTTTTCCGCGAGCGACTTAAAGAAAATCTCGGGGCGCTCGGCTTCGTAAACGCGATCATAGGCCGTGGCGCTGAAATCGGATTCCTCCATGCGGGCTTTTTTGCTACGCAAATAGGTAACGCCAGCGGCCCAGACTTCCTGCCGTTCCACGGGAGGGAGGAGCCGGATTTGGGAAAGAGGGAGGCGCGGGAGATTTCCCGTGGAAAGCGAAGCGAGCGTTGCGGCTGGATTCTGATTTTCCAGGAGTGAATGGAGGTCGAGTATGCCCGCAGGAAACAAGTCGAGCACGGTGGTTGCATCCTGAACCAGCCCCACGCGGATGTCCCCCTGAGGAGATTGGTAACGGCAGATTTTCATGCGTAAATTATCGGGAGGCGGCGACTGTGGCGGGTTTGCTTTCGTTTCCGCTTCCGGGAGAGGGCAGGCGCCGCCTGGGCAGCAAAAAGCACATCGCCGCCCCGACGATCAGGCCTGCTCCCAGCACGGCGAATGGGACTGTAATACCGTTCGTTTTTTCTTTCAGCAAGCCAACGACTTTCGGCCCTACGTAGCCGCCTACGTTACCGACCGCATTGACCAGGCCCATTACTGTGCCCATTACAGCGGGAGATAAAGTCTCACCGGGTATCGCCCAGAAGGCAGGCTGAGCGGCGAAGGGAGCTTGAATTGCAAAGCAAAGGAACGCGAAAGAAAGCCAAAAGGAGTACCCGCTGGTCAGAACGCCGGCAATCAGACAAGCGCCTCCAACACCATATGCCAGGGCCGCATGTCCGCGGCGCTCCTGGGTTTTGTCAGAATGGCGTGAGTTGATAATCATCAGCACGGCAGCGAATAGATAGGGGATGGCATAGAGCACTCCTGTTTGGACGGACGTAAACTTTTTCCCCGGAGATTTGAGCGCTTCGGTGAGGAAAGTATTGCAGCCGTAGGCAGCGCAATTCTGCAGAAAGTAAACGGCGATCAACGCGAACACGGCCGGATGCAGAAGCGATTGCCATAGCGGAGCTTTTTGCACCGGCTGCAGCTCGCTTTTTTCGCGTGCGAGCGTGGTTTCGAGGTGGGCGCGTTCCTCGGGGGAAATCCATTTTGCTTCACGCGGATGATCGCTGATGAAATACCACCAGATGGGCAACCAGACGAAGGGCAGGGCACCTTCAATGATCAGGGCCGAGCGCCAGCCTGAATGTTCAAGCAGAGCCGCCGTGATCGGGGCCGCTCCCGCGACTGCCAGCGGTTGGCAAAGAATCCAGTAGGCGTTGGCGCGCGCGCGTTCCCCCCGGGGGAACCAGTTAGCCAGCAACACCAATGTGGCCGGCATTACGCCACTTTCAGCCACCCCGAGAAGGACACGCATCACTTTGAACTGCGTTACATTGGTGACCAGACCACAGCCAACCGCGCAGGCCCCCCAGGCAATGAGGAATATGCTGACGATCTTTTTTGCGCTCCAGTGATTGGCCAGGTACCCGCCGGGAATTTGCAGCGCAAGATAGCCGAAAAAGAATATACCCACCGCACCGCCTTTGACGGCATCCGTCATCCCAATGTCTTTCATCATTGAGGACATTCCAGGATCAAGCGCGAGGGCGATGTTGGTGCGATCGATGTACGAAATGGTGTACATGATCAGGGCGACGGGAATGATGCGCAACCAACGCTGTTCTGTCATACTTTTATGGCTGTGAAAGGAATGTTTAGCACTATCGCAAATGAGCGTCGATATTATTCGAGTAGGAGGACGGATTATTTTGCGCCAGCAAGGGCAGATTGTTACAGCCAGCCGCGCTTTTCAATTAGCTTTTACAGTTGTGTGCTCGCGCAACCAAACGATGTCGGCGTTACCCTCGGAACGATCGACGTGACCGTGGTAATCGAATGATTTTCCGGAGAGAGTGCGGGGATCAGTCCACTTGTGGCGCTCCACATGACCATCGGCGAAGGCCGCTCCAGCGCGGCCACTATGGTAAGTGGCGGGAAAATTATAAAACTGTTCGGGGCCGGGCCCCATATAAACCCCGAAGAAAGGGCGGCAAATGCTATCTGGATGAACATCCATGAAGGTGAACAGGTTGGCAGGCGAGGGCGAACTGAGTTGGGAAGTCTTTGAGAAAACGGTAAAACTGCCGAGTGGCGCTTGCCGGTCCTCCCATTTGCCAGCCCAACCCAGGAAGCCATTTAAGCTATAGCTGCGGGCCTTTTGCCCTGATGCCGCTCCTTCAGTCACGGTTTGCCGGTCGGCGGGGCAGACGTAAATCTCCGGTTTTTTGAGATAGTTGCCGAACAGAGCGTAGTTAGGGTTAATCAGGAGATTCTGATTTGTGGCGTCGGGGAGATAAACGAATGCGCCCTGAACCCAACATTTATTATTTACATCGCCGCCCTGATTGGGTTGACCGTTCGAAACGAGGCGTTCGTCATTGTCGCCGGAGTAGAGATGCCAAGTGAGGGCGAGTTGGCGTTCGTTGTTGAGGCATTGAACAAACTTTGCCTGAGCTTTTGCTTTTGCGAGGGTGGGGAGCAATAGTCCGGCGAGGATCGCGATAATGGCGATTACGACCAGCAGTTCAATGAGCGTGAACCCCCGTTTCATGCGAAGAATCGCCGCCCATCAAAATCGGCACAGAATTTCGGGCGGACTTTCATGTGATTGATTATCGCCGGGGGAGGGAGGTTTGACAATAATTAAGTAACGTAATTAAGTCAGAAAGCGGAAGAATCACCTGACACTCGATCGTGTGGAGCCCCCAATTATTATGACCCGCTCACGGACCCGGCACCGTAGCGTGTTGCCGCAGCCAGACGATATCCTTATTTCCGGGAGATGATTCAGCGTGGGCGTGGTAATCGGAAGACCGGCCAGCCAGAGTCCGCGCATCGAGCCAGCGATGTTTCTCCACGTGACCATCCGCGAACCCTATGCCCCCGCGTCCGTTGTGATAAGTGGCGGGAAAATTGAAGAACTTTTCGGAGCCAGGCGCGCCGGTATGGACGCCGAAATGAGGGCGGCAAATACTGTCCGGGTGGACGTCCTGGAAAGTGAAAATATCACTAGGGCCCGGATTGGAGATTTGGCTCATCTTCCTGTAGAGGCGATACCAACTGGGGCCGTCGCTGAGCCGGGCATCAAAAGTGCCCGTAGAATAATTGAGATAACAATTCAGGCCATAGCTTCGAATTCGTGGGTATTTTAAGGGGCCCACGGTGACGGTGAATCGGTCGGAAGGGCAACGGTAAATGTCCACCTTTGTAATGTAGGGGGCGAAGAGGGCGTAGTTCGGATTTATGATGAGATTGACGTTTGTGGCGTCGGGTTGACTGTAGAAGAGCCCTTGTACCCAGGACTTTTGGTTGACGTCGCCGCCTTCGGGAGGTTGGCCGTTGATGACCAGCTTGTCGGCATTATCGCCAGCATACATTACCCAAGTCAGCGCAAGCTGGCGCTCGTTGCTAACGCATTGAATGAACTTTGCCTGAGCTTTGGCCTTGGAAAGGGCAGGGAGGAGCAGGGACGCGAGGATCGCAATAATTGCAATGACGACCAGCAGTTCGATGAGCGTGAACCCTCTTTTCATATACGCAGCACGGGGAAGGCCGGAGTCATAATGATTATTATCGACTATCCGGTGGGTCAGCAGGTTTGGCAATGAATAAGTGAGGCGATGAATTTTCTTTGTGCGGACAAAGCTTGCTGCTTGAATGCGTTTATGAGTTCTGCTGATGCGATTTTGAGCAGTGATCCACCGGAGATTTACAGGGTCCAGACCAAAGGGAGTGGGCCGGCGGGGAGTTTGCCGATCACCGAGGATTGGCTGCTCAACCATCCGAGCGGCGATCTTTTTGGGCTTACCCAGAACGCAGGGATGGGCTGGAACCCGGCGGAAGTGGGCCGGAAACAGTTCCTCATTCTTAGCACGCAAGGTGGGCTGCGCGCGCCGAATGGAGAGCCGATTGCGCTTGGTTATCACACGGGCCATTGGGAAATTGGGTTACTAGTACAGGCGGCTGCTGAGGAGTTTCGGAAGTTGCAGGTCATTCCTTTCGCCGGGTTTTGCTCGGACCCGTGCGATGGCCGCACCCAGGGGACCCCGGGGATGTTCGACAGCCTGCCGTATCGCAATGACGCGGCGATCATCTTTCGGCGGTTGGCGCGGTCGCTTCCTTTGCGCAGCGGCGTGCTGGGCGTGGCGACGTGCGATAAAGGATTGCCCGCGATGCTCATGGCAGTGGCGGGATTGCGTGACTTGCCATGTGTTATCGCGCCTGGAGGTGTGACTTTACCGCCAGTTTCCGGAGAGGATGCAGGCGCAGTGCAAACTTTGGGAGCGCGTTTTGCGCACGGGTTGATTTCGCTTTCGGAAGCGGCGGACCTGGGTTGCCGAGCGTGCGGCACGCCCGGAGGCGGTTGTCAGTTTCTGGGGACGGCAGCGACAGCACAAGTGGTGAGCGAAGCGTTGGGCCTGTCACTGCCCCATACGGCGCTGGCGCCATCCGGGCAACCTGTGTGGCTGGACATTGCCCGGCGTTCGGCGCGCGCGTTGCATCAACTGGAATCGCGTGGCCTTGCTGGACGCGACATTCTCTGTGATGCGAGCATCAGGAACGCGATGGTTGTCCACGCGGCGTTTGGTGGTTCAACGAATTTGCTGCTGCACATACCGGCTATTGCTCATGCAGCCGGTTTAAGAGTGCCGATGGTAGAAGATTGGATTTCGGTGAATCGGCGCGTTCCACGCCTCGTGAGTGTGCTGCCGAATGGTCCGGTGCATCATCCAACGGTGCGCGTGTTCCTGGCGGGAGGTGTGCCGGAGGTAATGCTTCATTTGCGGCGGTTGGGATTGCTGGAAACAAAAGTGCTGACGGTATCAGGCAAGACTTTGGACGAAGTGCTGGATTGGTGGGAAAGCTCCGAACGACGAACGCGTTTCCGCGAATTGTTGCGCGAGAAGGACGGCGTGGACAGCGACGACGTGATTCTACCGCCCGAGTTGGCGCGGGCCAAAGGGCTTACCAGCACGATGACTTTCCCGCGCGGGAATCTCGCTCCGGAAGGGGCGGTGGTGAAAAGCACCGCTATCGATCCGTCCGTGGTGGATGCAGATGGAGTGTACCGCAAAGAAGGGCCCGCCCGGGTTTTCGTGAGCGAAAAGGCGGCCATGGCGGCGATTAAGCAGGGACGCATTCAGGCAGGCGACATCGTGGTTCTCTGCGGTGTGGGGCCAATGGGCACTGGCATGGAGGAAACTTACCAGGTGACCAGTGCGTTGAAGCATCTGCCCTTCGGAAAACAGGTCGCATTGTTGACCGATGCGCGGTTTTCGGGCGTCTCCACGGGCGCATGCGTCGGGCATATCGGACCTGAAGGTTTAGCGGGCGGGCCGATTGGCAAAGTGCTTGATGGCGATATCATCCGTGTGGTGGTTGATCGAAACTGTAACGAAGGAAGCATCGATTTGGTTGGTGAGGGGGACCACCGGTTTTCGCCAGAGGAAGGGAAGGAAATTCTTGCGCGTCGAGCCATGCGGAAAGACCTCGCACCCAACCCCGCGCTGCCAGCGGACACGCGTCTTTGGGCGGCGCTGCAAAAGGTCGGCGGCGGCACCTGGGCCGGCTGTGTGTATGATGTGGACCGAATTGTGGAGGCATTGAGACGCGGTGAACGTTGATGCGTTTTGCGTGAAAGGTTCTCGCCTGACTTCGGCGGCGATGATATGAACCAGCGCACATTTCATGGCGAAATTATGCGATCTAAATCCGAGATCATAGCGTCGTTGCTTGACCCGGGCATTATTGCGGTGGTGCGCGCGAAATCGGCGGAGCAGGTGTTACCGCTGACGGAAGCTTTGCTCGCGGGAGGAGTAATTGCGGTGGAGGTCACGATGACGACGCCCAATGCCATTGAAGCCATTCGCGAGGCGAGCCGCAAATATGGAGAGCGGGCGTTGATTGGAGTGGGGACTGTGCTCGACGAGGCGACATGCCGCCAGGCCATAGAGGCAGGCGCGCAGTTCGTAGTGAGCCCAATCACGCGGGCGGAGATTGCGAGCGCGGCAAGGGAGGCGGATCGGCCGGTAATGCTGGGCGCGTACACGCCCACCGAGGCCCAGTCGGCATATGAAGCGGGAGCAGATTTCATCAAAATTTTTCCCGCGGACGGACTGGGGCCAAACTACATCAAAGCATTGCGCGCACCGCTTCCGCACTTGAGGATTGTTCCGACCGGGGGAGTCGATCTCAATACGCTCGGAGATTTTCTTAAGGCCGGTTGCGCCGCTTTGGGCGTGGGATCATCTTTGTTGAAGCAGGACATCTTGCGAGATGGAAACTGGCCGGAACTGACGCGACTCGCCGGAGAATTTGTGGCGGCCGTGAAGAAGGCGAAGAGTAATTAGTGAAGCATTACTTTCGGCTCAACAATCGTTTCGAGTGTTGCAGAAACGCGCCGCCGAGAGCAACCATGCAGCCGCTGCAAAAAAGAATCCCAATGCGGCCGCGCATGGGATTTGGGACCAGCAACAGCAACGCAATGGCGCTGCCATAGATCACGCAGAGCCAGCCAAGCGTCCGATACTGTTGCGCATCGCTTCCTGCTCCCCCTTCCTCCCTGGACACAACAGGCGTTTCGATTCGTTTAAAGAACTCCTCAACTCGTGTTCTTTCCGCAATGGGACGTCGACGCGAGAAATAACAACTGGCCACGAACCAGACTGAGCAAACGGTGACATTCAATAACACTCCGAGCAGCAGTCCCCAATCATCCTGCTCGCGCCGGTTCAATGGCGGCCAACCCATCAATTGTTGAACCCAGTTCGCGTCGAGAAAACGATTTCCCAAGAGTGAAGCCATAAGACCGGCCAGCACGGTCGTCCAACCAGCCCACGATGGCGCCTTTTTAATCAGCAGGCCCAGCACGAGTGGCATCGAGCAGGGGAGGGCCACCAAACCTCCGAAGTATTGCATCAGATTGAAAAGGTTCGTATCGAGGCGCCGGCTGAAGAGCATAGCGGCGATGATCACCAGAATTCCAAGCACCAAGGTGGTAAGCTTTGCGGCGAGCAGCAGTTCCTTCTCGCTCGCGTTAGGCCGAAGGACAACCTGATAGAAATTCTTCACGAAGAAACCGGCGTTGCGATTGAGACCGCCGTCCATGGTGGACATGGAGGCAGCGAAGATGCCGCTGATCAACATGCCAATCATCCCGGCAGGCATCACATCAAAGCACGCCGCCACGTACGCCGCTTCCGCAGGAGTTTTGAGCCGGGGATACAACTCATGCAGATTCGGATGAGTGATGGCTGAAACCATCGGCGGGATGAACCATACGAGCGGCCCCAGAATGGAGAGCACCATGCCGAGCAGCGCGGCCTTGCGCGCGTTGCGAGTGTCCTTCACAGTCAGGTAACGCGAGGCTTCGAGCATGCTGTTCGTGGCGACGAATTGTTTGATCAGGATCGCGACGATCCACATATCGAGAATCCCCGCTTGGACGCCCTCTGTGAGCACAAAATGATGACGCGGGACTTGTTCGAAGAAATTTGCCAACCCACCCACGTGCAACAGCGAGAGTGATGCCGCCACAATGGTAATGGGCATTAGAATGAGCATTTGCATGAAATCGCCCGCCACCACCGCCCACGAACCGCCGATCAGCACCACCATCAGGACTACTGTGCCCGTGCCAATAATCGTGTACTCCATATTGACATCCAGCACCGCGGAAATGAAAACCGAAAGGCCAGTCAACCAAATGCCAGCGTAAAGCGTCCCCAGCGGAATTTGCAGCCACGTGAAAAACTGTTCGCTGGCGGGACCAAAACGGTGCCGAACTCCTTCCATGGCGGTGACCACTCGCATCTGCCGAAAGCGCGGCGCGAAGTAGAGATAATTGGCCAGGAAACCAATCGCGTTGCCCGCGTAGATCACGAGGATTATGGGGCCGTCCTCGTAAGCTTTGCCGGCTCCGCCAGTAAACGTCCACGCGCTGAAAGACAGAGAGAAAGCCGAACTACCCGCCATCCACCAAAGGATTTTACCGCCGCTACGGAAGTAATCGCTGGTGTTCGAAATGAACCGGCGGCATACCCACCCAAGCACCAGCATGAACAGGAAGTAAAAGCCGATGACCCAGTGATCGTAACGCGATAGCATATTTGACGGAACGAATCGATTACGAGGACACGGATGGCTGGAGGCCCGGAATTACGGGGCCTTGCCGGAGGTTTCGCGGACCGTTAATTGCGCAGGCATAATGATGTCCGCGAGACTTTGGAATTCGTCGCTGGCAGATTGCTGCAACAGGTCGGCGGCTTTGGCCCCCATTTTTTCCGGATCGGCGTTGGCTCCGGTAATTTCGGGGTGTTCCTCAACACAGACACGAGTGGCGTCAATTGCGACCAGGCTCATTTGCTCCGGAACATGCCAGCCTCGTTGCATGAGCAGATTCAGCGCACCCCGTGCCATGAGGGCGTTGAAGCAAATCCAGGCAGTCGGAATGGCCCGTCGCGAACTGCGGTCCAAAATTGCGGCCGCTGCTTTGCGACCATCCAGGCGGTCACCGCCCACGGCATCAAAGGCGTCCTCACCCGCAAGTTCCAGACCATGCTTTTGCAGAGCGGCCACGACGGCGCCGCGTCGTGAGGCATTGATCCGCAGAAGTTGATTGCCCCCAAGCCACGCAAAGTGTTTGTGGCCCTGTTCCACGAGATGCGAAACCAGGAATTCAGCGGCCTGCGCTTCGTTGGGAAGCACGGAATGGCAGAGGCCGGGATAGCTGGCAGAAATGGAAACGATGCGTGGTTGGACTTTTCGGATCGCGCGCACGAAGCGTTCGTCCACCTCGCCCATGATGGCGACGCCGAAGAGATTTCCGCGGCGCAGCTTTTGTTCCAGCGTGCGCTCGCTCAAATGATCTTCCGCGCCGAGGAAAGCGGTGGTGAACCCGCGCTGTTGCAAAGCGATGTGCATGCCGTGCTGGACATGGCTAAAGAAATTGCTTTGCGTATAAAGGCGAACTCCCGAGCGCAGGACGAAACCGACATTTGTCAGCACGGCTTCGTTATGTTCCAACTGCATCCCTTTGGGCCGGTAGCCCAGCTTATTGGCGTAAGCCCAGATGCGTTTGTAGGATTCGGGGCTGATATTCTCGCGCTTGCCGTTTAGAACGAGCGAAACCAGCGCCTGAGAAACCCCAAGGTCCCGGGCAATCCGTTGCTGTGAAACACTGCCGTTTTTCATCCAACACAAATATAGTCACTTCCTCCACCCGCCGGAAAGCCCAAAGTCCCGGCTCCAGGAGTTGCAACACGGTTGGACAACAGGAAGGCGTACGAGTTATCAAGACCCGTTGCCTTCCCATCGAATAAGATCACCCTTTGATTGCCAGTGCCTTTACCAAATGCTAACGAATGCGTTTTGAACGCGGCACGTTTGAAGAGCGGGAAACGGTACCGCGGCGGACGGCTTTTTGAATTTCGCTGGTCACTTCTCTTTCAGTCGCTTCGGCAATCGGTTTTGCCGGGGCTTCGATAACTTTTACACCATTTCCCTCGTTCCAGGGGCCGCGCATGTCCGTCTCGCCCTCGTCGCCTGTGCCGGTCGAGTCGTTGAAGTACTGGTCAACGATTCCGGGCGTGGGTGGAATCGTTCCGATTTCGAGCGGATCTTTCCCCATGCTCTCCAGGGCAGTCATGAAGGCTTTCATGTGCGTGATTTCCCGGGTCATCAGGAACTGAAGCGCTTCCTTGGTGCCTGGGTCATCACAGAAATTGATAAGGCGTTCATAAACGATTTTTGCCCGCGCTTCGGCGGCGATGTTACTGCGTAAATCAACGTCCAATTCTCCGGTGATTTTCAGATAATCCGCCGTCCACGGGTTCCCCATTGAATTGCATAAGGTCACTCCGCCACCGCCGGCGATCGCGACCAAGGGATCGGCTTCCGCTGCATCGCGGGATTTTTTCATCGGCTTGAGATGCATGCGGGCCAGGGTTCCGACTACTTCGAGATGGCTGAGTTCCTCCGTGCCGATATCCATCAGCAAATCTTTACGCGCCGGATCGGTGCAATTCAGCCCCTGGATGGAGTATTGCATGGCTGCGGCCAATTCACCGTTGGCGCCGCCGAATTGCTCCAGAAGCATATTGCCGAAACGGGGGTCCGGCTTTCCAACCCGAACCGTGAACATGAGTTTTTTGATGTGGTGATACATATTTGATAATTGGGTATCTGAAAATCCTTCCAGAAATGTTTTGCGTAATGGTGATCCTCGTCCTTCGCATTAAAACGGTTAATGTGTTCGGCAACCTTACACATTGGCGGGGTGCAAGCTCTATAGGGTGAACCCCCCCATGCAGGAATGTCGTCCGAAGGTGATGAGCGAAACCCTTTTTCAAAGTGGTTTCCGCTTCGTCGTGAGAAAAAAAATGATTCGGGCAGCAGACGCCAAGGAGGAGGAGATGGGGAATCTCCTGAGGGAGCGTCCTGCTCGCCCGAATCAAATTATTTTGGATCGTCACCGGTTACGCCTTGGAACGACCCCACACATCGTGGTCTGTTGTATAAAAACGGTGAATCAACGCAAGCTTTTTTTTGCCGGATTTTTACTGGGAACAGCCGGAAACGAACGTGAACACACCCGCCTGCAAGGATCGTCGCTAAATAATTGATTAAGCTGCGCATGCGGAGGGTATGGTATGCGGTTTCGCAGCGGTAAACGGGTTAGACCCCTGGGCAAAGTTGTCCACGAGTTGCTTGAGAAAGCTCAGCCAGAGCGGGTGCTCGTTCAAACAGGGAATCATGGTGAACTCTTTGCCGCCCGCGTGGATGAAGGTTTCGCGCCCGCGCATGCCAATCTCCTCCAAAGTTTCGAGGCAGTCCGCCACGAAAGCCGGACAAATGACCGCGAGCCGTTTCACCCCTGCCGCTGCCAATCTGGTTAACTCCTGGTCGGTGTACGGTTGGAGCCAGGGATCACGGCCCAGTCGGGATTGGAAGGCCACGGAGTATTTGCCGAGCGGCAGGCCGGCCTTGCTGGCAAACAACTTCACCGTTTTAAAGCACTGCGCACGATAGCACGTGGCGTGCGCTGGACTGGGCGTTTCACAGCAATTGTCCTTTTTCAAGCAATGGCAACCCGTCGTATCGGATTTGCGCAGATGGCGCTCCGGCAATCCGTGAAAACTGAACATGAGATGATCGAAACCCAGCGATAGATAACTTCCCGCACTGGCAGCCAGGGCCTCGATATATTCCGGCCGGTCGTAATAAGGAGGCACCACGTACAAACCGGTGTTTGGGGAGAGTCGGCGCAAAACTTGCCGGACGTGCTCGACCGCCGTTTCATAACTCGACATTGCGTAGTGCGGAAACATTGGGATGAGCAGGAGTTCATTCACCTCTTTTTCAAGCAACTTGAGAAGGGCCGATTCCACCGAAGGGTTCTGGTAGCGCATGGCGAGTTCCACGGGCAGACTGACCTGGGGTTGCAACTTTTGTTGCACCCGTTTGCTCGTGACGACAAGGGGCGAGCCCTCGGGCAGCCAGACGCTTTCGTAAGCCTCGGCTGACTTTTTGGGCCGAAACGGCAGAATGCATCCGTGGACGACGCCGAATCGAATGGGGTAGGGCGCATCCATCACGCGTCCATCCATAAGAAACTCGCGCAGATAGCGCCGCACATCCCGTGTGGTGGGCGCGTCGGGAGAACCAAGGTTAATCAACAAAACTGCTTTTTTACTCATACAGACTGTAAGGATTGGCGGAGTGAATCCGTGCCGCACTTTGCGCGGTCGAGAAGGTGTTGTTCGATTCTTTCGGCGGCAGCGTGACCCGAAAGGACTGAATCTCCGAGCGAAATGCCGTCGCGATAATGGCCGGCGAGGAAAAGTCCAGGCGCACGCCGTTCGACTTCGGTCATCAATGCGCGCAGCTTTCCGAACCCCACGTCGTATTGCGGGATTGCCTTGGGGAAAACGGAATGGTGCTCGAACACCGGCTGGCCGACCACCCCGAGGAGTTTGCGCAAATCCAGCAAAGTGAGCCGGGTGAGTTCGGCTCTGTCTTTCAGGGGCAGATCGGGATTTCGCGCGCCGCCAAGATAGCTCGTCAAAGTGACATGGCCATCAGGCGCCCGGCCGGGAAACAGTGAAGAGGAGAAAATTGTTCCGAGAATGTTGCACTTCTCCACTCGCGGGATGAGCATCCCAAAGCCATTCAACGCGTGCCGGACTTCCTCGCGACGGAATCCAAGGACGACGCTCGCAACCGGCGGATGATAAACTCCGCTGAGCGGTTCAAGGGTGGGGATGTCATCCGCCAGGATTTTCATCCGGACGAGATTCGAAGCCGTTCCCGCGTAGAGCAGGGCGCTATGCTCGCCAACCTGGCCAGACCAGGGGCTTTGCACTTCCACTGACCAGCCCGAGGAAGTTTGACGCAGGCATTTCACAGGGGAATCGAGCGAGACGGATGTCCCCAGCACCGAATGCAATCTATCAATCAGCACTTGCAGTCCACCATCGAAGGAAAACTTTTTGGCGCTTTGTTTGGAGACCTCGGCACGTCTCTTTCGTTCGCGAGTTCCCAGGAGTTGGCCGCGGATCAAGGACCCGTAACGTTGCTCAAGCGCATACAACTTGGGAAAGGCTTCCCTGACAGAAAGATGAGCCGGATCGCCCGAATAAATGCCGGCCACGAACGGATCGATAGCGTAATCCAAAAACTCGCGACCTAAACGTCGGAGAACAAATTCCCCGAGATCTTCCTCCAGACACGCGGGGGCGGGGCGAATGAACGGCTCGCGCAACAAACGGAGTTTGGCCGCGGCGGAGAATAAGCGGGTAGTGGCAAATTCGGCAACGGAGCCGGGCGCTGCGAGAGGCTTTCCGTTGCGAACGATGTAGCGGTTGCTGGCGGCGGGATTCGAATAAAGCCGGCGGGTTCCCAGCCCCAGGTCCTCGATCAGTCCGTGGATCAGCGGTGAGGTTTCCAGAATCGTGTTGGGACCGCACTCCGCCAGAAAGCCGTTCCGTTGCACGCTCCGTATCACACCGCCGGGGCGATCGGCGGCTTCATAGACTGTCACCGGAATATGTTTCTGCTGGAGGCGGAACGCTGCAGTGAGACCGGTGATTCCAGCTCCGATTATGGCTACGGAGTTCATATGGTTCGGGAGAATTGCGCCTCGCGCCGTGCCGTTTGATAGGCATCAAAGCGCATGGCGAGGTTGCGAATGAAGAGCCTGCCTTGCTCTGTTACAGTTAAGCCCTGGCGGGAGGTTTGGACGAGTCCATCGGCTTCAAGATCTTCCAGAGCGGCCAACTCCCCGCCGAAATACGCAGGGAAGTCCAATTCGAGATACTGCGACATGGCGGCGTAGTCGAGACCCATATCGCACATCAGACGCATGATCGTCCGGCGGCGGATTTGGTCATCGTCCGTGAGGATATAGCCTTTGGAGAGCGGGAGTTTACCCTGATCCAATGACTCGTAATAAGCGGGCAGTTCCTTGAGATTCTGCCAATAACACGCGTCGATCTGCGAGATCGAAGACATGCCAAAAGAGTAAATGTCCGCTTCGCCGTGCGTGCTGTAGCCCTGGAAATTTCTTTGCAGCGTTTTTTGGCGTTGCGCGATGACGAGTTCATCATCCGGGCGGGCGAAATGGTCCATGCCGATGTAGACGTAGCCCGCTGCGGTGAGTTTCTCGATTGTGAGCTTGAGCAGGCGGAGCTTCATTTCGGCGGAGGGAAGCACGTCGTCGGTGAAGATCCGTTGAGCGGGCTTGATCCAGGGAACATGCGCGTAACTGAACACCGCGAATCGATCGGGCTTCAGCCAAAGAACGTCATCGATGGTTTTCTCAAATGACGTTTCGGTCTGATGCGGCAAGCCGTAGATCAAATCAATATTCAGAGATTTGAATCCGGTGGAGCGAATCCAGTCCACGGCCATCTTGGTTTCGACGAAAGGCTGAGTGCGATGGACGGCGCTTTGCACTTTGGGGTTGTGGTCCTGGACGCCAACTGAAGCCCGATTGAACCCGGCTTCGCGCAAGGCCCCGAGATGGTCGCGGCTCAACCGACGTGGATCGATCTCGACTCCCGCTTCGGCATCCGGATCGAATTCGAATCGCGAGTGAATGAAGTTGCCGAGTCCGCGGATTTCATCCGGAGTCAGGAAGGTGGGTGTCCCGCCTCCGAAATGGAGTTGCACCACTTTACGCTTCGGGTTGAGCAGTTTGCCCATGAGGGCCATCTCCTTTTTGAGATATTCGATGTACCTCGCGCTGTCGGCCTGTTGCGTGGAGATCACCGTGGTGCAACCGCAATACCAGCACAGCGAACGACAGAACGGCACGTGGAAGTAAAGCGAGAGCGGGCGTTGGGTGTGGTTGTTGGTCTGGATGCACTCGAGCAAGTTCGGGACCGGCACGTCACTGATGAAATGAGTGGCGGGCGGATAAGAAGTGTAGCGCGGGCCGGGAACGTTGTATTTCCGCACGAGGTCGAGGTCTACCGTGAGTGTGCTCATTTAAAGCTCCTGATGGTTTGAATCATGGTTTCTATGTTTTCCAGTTTGGCGCTGGGTGGCACGCCATGGCCCAGATTGAAAATGTATCCGTCAAAACCCCGCATCATTCGAAGTATGCGCCGCGTTTCGGCCGCCACGATTGCGGGGTTGGTGGTCAGGAGGAACGGATCAAGGTTGCCCTGCAATCCCACGTCGTCCGGCAAATGCCGCTGAACGTCGTGCAGGGAGACGGTCCAATCGACGCTGAGCACATTGGCGCCAGTCCGGGCGAGGGCGGGCCAGTTTCCATGCACTCCTTTGCCAAAGACAATCACCGGAACCTTGCCGCCCAGGTTGCTGATGATCCGGCTGATCCACCAGGCAGAAGCGGTTTCGTAAAAATGATCGCTCAGGCTGCCTCCGAGGCTATCGAAAATCTGGATGGCGTCCACACCCGACTCGATTTGCATCTGCAAAAACTCTGTGATCGCAACGGTTAGTTTTTCCATGAGGTGCGAAAAAAGGCGGGGCTCACTGAAGAACAGTGCTTTCGCGCGGGTGTATTCCTTCACGCTCCCGCCTTCGAGCATGAAATTCGCGAGAGTCCAGGGAGAACCCGCGAAACCCAACAGGGCGGTGCGTCCATTCAGTTCGCGTTTGATTTGGGGAAGGGCTTGAGCCACGTATTGCAAGCGTTCGCGCACTGCGCCGGTTTCCAGCCGTTCGATGGCGTTGGCCGAATCGAGAACAAATTCCATTTCGATGCCGCCTTTGTCTTTAAAGTGATAAGGCTGTCCCATGGCTTCCGCTATGACGAGGATGTCGCTGAATAAAATCGCTGCGTCGAAATCAAATCGGCGGATCGGTTGCAATGTTACTTCCGTGGCAAGTTCAGGAGTTTGCACCAATTGGAGGAAGGAATACTTCTCCTTCAAAGCGCGGTACTCAGGCAGCACGCGGCCCGCCTGGCGCATCAGCCAGACTGGCGGATAATCGTGGGGATAGCCGTGACAAGCTCGCAGAAACCGCTGGCGGTTCGTCGAATTAGCTCCAGAACGAGGCGCGGAAATGTCGGCGACTGATGATGCAAGGTCGGGGCATTTGGATGCTTCCACCTTTCCGACTGGTTCGCAAACTGAACTCATTGCATTGCTCATGCGATGAGGCTAGATGGCGCGCCAGAACAGGGCTGTACATTCCTTGCTGAGGGTTGAACCTTTTTTGGTCAGACTGCGGAATCAAACCTGGCGAAACGCAAAGGAAAAAGTACTACTTCACGAAAGCCCCGGTGTGGCAATTATTGCAGGAGAAGTCCGAGTAATCCGAGTCCACATGGAAGAAGTTCAACCCTTTGGGATTTAACTGTTCGAGTTGCGGCCCGGCGCCCTGGCTCAGAATGATGTGGCAGGCGTTGCAGTCCGTAGCCGTGATTTTCTTTTTCCCATCGGAAGCTTTGTGCTTCCCATCGTGACAGCGGAAGCAGCCGTTCCAATCTTTGTGCCCGATGTTATTGGGATAGACGCGCCAGTCAGACTTCATCTCCGGGAAGAAGTTCTGGCGGTAGATTTGCTGGACTTCCGCGACCAACGCATCTGCCTTGGCTGTCTTCCCATAGGTGGAGCGCAAGGTCGCGTCGATCCTGGAAAGCGCCTCGTCTTCCGTAGTGTACTGTTGCGTCAATGAAGCGACCGCATTGGATTTCACCCAATGAAGACCGGGATCAATTTTGCCAAGCGTAAGCGCCAGATCGACGGCGTCATTGGGGGAACGAAAATCGTGCGCGGGTCGGTTGTGGCAATCCATGCAGTCCATGGAACGAACGACATGTTTGGTGACGTCATCTTTGAAATCCGCGACTTTGTATTCAGTAACTGCGCCGTCGCGTGAAGTGACCCGCACCCAGGGAATCACCTGTCGTTGTTCGTCAGTGGTGATGTATTCGATTTTGTTGGCGACGTTCATGTGCCAATGAATGCCTCCGGCCGGCCCGTGCGATGGATCGCCGCCCCCGACTTTTAGCAGGAGCCGGACCGCGAAGGGCGTGTTGGTTTCATCCGCAAGAAAATGCGAGTAGGTACGGTCCAGGTTGCCGACAAATTTTTGGGGCCAGTGGCACTGCTCGCACGTTTCCTGGGCGGGGCGGAGATTCTTGACCGGGGTCTTGATGGGACGGTGATAATCTCCCGTCATTACGCCGACGAGTTGATGCACGCCGTTGATTTTCGATTTTACGTAGGACTTCGCGCCGGAGCCCACATGGCATTCAGTGCAGGCGACACGGGCATGAGCTGAATTGAGGTAGGCCGTGTATTCCGGCTTCATCGGGACATGGCAGGTCTGCCCGCAAAAATTGACCGATTCCGTGTAGTGATAAGTGTGATAACTGCCCAGAGCTGTCGCCAGCAGGAACATCACGGCGCCCGCAACAAATCCAATCAAAGCCTTCCGATCCCGCGGACGGGCCAGATCAATGACAAAATGCTTTTCCGTTCCCGCAGCCTCGGCGCGGCGAACATGCCGGCGATGCATCCATGCTCCCACCCCGACCAGGAGGCTGCCTAAAATAAAGAATCCAGGGGCCACTACGTACGCAAGGATTCCCATGTAGGGATTTCCGTGGTGCGCAAAAAGGTCGATGGCGAAGAGGAACAGGAAAGCAAACAAGCTTCCCACTGCTATTACCATGCCGGAAAGGCTGACCCAGTTGCGGTAGTGTTGACCCCGCTTTCGCGTGGATGCAGAAGGCGCGTTCATGATGATGGTTCAGAGTGCCGGGGCAGGATGTGCCCCGGAACGATGCGGACTAGCGCGAATGTGTTAAGGCTTTTTGAAAGCGCGAACGTACCCGATCAGGGCTTTTATTTCGTCGTCGCTCAGGATGTCGGCATAGGATTTCATCCGTTCCTTCCCCTTGTCATCCTTGATGCCTTCCTTGAGGGCCTTTTTCGCTTTCTCGTCCGTGATAGCTTGCTGGACTTTGGCGTCGGTATAATCCTTAACGTCCAGCTTCTTCCCCATCTTGGTTTCCCCTTTGCCATCCTTGCCATGGCAGGAGGCACAATTCTTTTCCCAGTTTTCCTTAACATCGCCGGCGCGCGCCGGAAGCGTGAGCGCGGCAAGCAGGACCAAAGTTGCCGTGGTGAGTGTAGTGATGGATTTGGTTTTCATTGGTTTCCCTATTCTGAAGTAAGTCTCTGTGGTAACAAGTTAAAATCGATATTGGAACGTGGTGAGGAGCATGTGCGCCTGATAGTTTAGATTTCCGCCGGAGGCCTGGTCGCGATAAGTGGCGTAGCCGTAGCGCAAGGTCCACCGGAGATTGCGAGTAATCTGCCGTGCCAGGGTGGCGCCGATATTATGCGCTTCGTTTCCGGCACCGTAGGGAAGACCTACTGTTGAGTTATCGAAGTAATCATTGGCGCGGTAGTAGGCGTATTGTGCCTGGACGTCTGTCTTCTCATCCAGGGCGTATCCGACCATGCCGTTGGCCGTCCAGTAATCATTGCGGGCATTGAGAATCACTCCGGTCAGCACACCGCCCAGATCTTCCGCCGGCGTGTGGGTATCATTCAACACGTAATTACCGCCCAACTGAACATACACACGGTTGAGTGGCGTCCAGGAGATCGTTTCTCCGAGCATGTGGCGCGTAGTTCTGCCGCTGTTCACCTGGGCTAGCAGGCCACCTCGTGTACTAATTGTTCCGTAGTCGAAGTCATAGCGGCTTACCAGCGTCAGCGAGGTTAAAGGCCGCCACGTGACTCGGAAGTTCATATTATCAACTTCAAGCTGCTGATCCTGAATGAAGCCGGGGTATGCGAGTGGGGGATTGGGAATCGCGTTGTCATACTCGTTATCCGATGTTTTGTGGTAGTACTGAAGGGCAAAGTTTAGCCGGCGCAGCGGATACCAGTTCGCACCGAGCGTATATTTTTGCTGCAGGCGGTGCCAGGTGTTGTAGAGGATAGTGGGAATGGGGAATGTCGCTCCCGCAAACTCTTTTTTGTTAGCCCGATCTTCTGACCACTCGCCCCGCGCATAGAAGGTCCAGTTCGTTATCCCAACATACCGAAGGTCCAGGCTCTCAGTTACGTACAGGGCCGCCTCATCATTAGCTCCTCTGGTTGGCGCTCCGACAACCGCCACGCCAGAGACCGGATTGTCGGTGGATGATCCCTCAAGATCCTCCTTGGAAACTCTGACAGCGGGAACGATGTAATAGTTATCGCTCGGGGTGTACATCAGGTTGAGGTTCATCTGGTACTGCTTCATGGCAGAGCCACCCGCCAGGTTAACGAAACGGGTATCAGTAGCTGACGTGCCCAGCGGCGCATCGAGCCTGCTGCCCGAGAAATCGGAGTGCAGCGACATGTACGAATAACCCGAGGTGAACTCTAGTTTGTCGTTCAGCCGCGTGTCCGTGAAGGCATGGACGTTGAAGAGGTCGGCATTCACGACGTCCTGATGAGTGAGGAGACGGCTAGCAGTTCCCTGACGGGGCTGCATAGTGATATTTTCCCGGTCATTGTTGTGTTGAAACTCGAAACGAACGCCGAGCCCGAGATCAGTCTTCCGGATGGTGTGACTAACGTCCGCCTGAAAGATGTCCCGCGTTTCATCCAGTTCGCGGTAAGCGGGTGCGATCTTCTTTTGCAGAGCCCCCGGGGTTAGCGTTGTGGTTCCCCACGACGTGGAATCTTTGACGCCATCGCGAATCTCCCGATCGTATCGGAACGTAATCACCGGCTTATCTGGAAGGGTCAAGCCCGCCTCGAAAAACAGATCACTGCGATCAACCGCAAAACGCGGATCATAGAGATTAAAGATGAGGCCAGTAGATGGCAGATAGCCACCGGTGCCATCATAATACTGACGAAACTCGCGATAGCCGAACCTCACGTATCCTTTGTCCGGGTGCTTGGCTTCGAGTGTGAGTGAATAATCGTGATTGTCGAAGATCCCCCGGGTGTCGATGGAGATCAGGCCTTTTTTCTGAAAAGGCGCTTCATAGTGAAAAGACTGAATGCCCCCGTACATTGCAGCGGGAAGGCCTTTTTGCCGCTGAAACTGCGCTCGGTCACCGCTGACGGAATTGCCACCGACGCCGAATTCCAGCCAGTTGTTGTACTCGTGTTCGTCAGCATCGGACGGTTTGGCCGCGGCTGACACAGCGCTCTCCGCGCTTTTTGCGGGGGCATTCGTAGCCTGTGCAAGCACAGATGGCGCCCCCGCCAGAAATGTTCCGAGGAGCAAGGTGCCCGCCTGGAGCATGGTGTTGAACTGCCTGCGAGTCAGAGGTTCGGTTTTCATGGTTTGGCAGGGGTTGAGATTAGAATCGTAGGGAGGGGCTAACCTTTGAGCCGTGGCTGGCTTCATGGCAACCGCCGCTCCAGCAGGTGCCGCGGGCGAGGAAGGTGGCATGATTGACATTCCCGATCAGGATGACGCCGACAGCGGTCTGCTGTTGGAAATGGCATTTCAGGCATAGGTCCTGATTCCGGGAGAGGAGCATTTTTTGGTTCACGCTGCCATGCGGTTCATGACAACTGGCGCAACCTTCGTGCAGGGCGTCATGTGTGAAAACGAAAGGTCCTCGTTGCGCGCTGTGGCACTTGAAACAGGTCTCGTCATTGCTCGCCAGGGCGGTGCCACCGCCTTTGATGGCCTGTCCTTTGTGCGGATTATGACAGTCGGCGCAGGTGACCTTGCCTTCTTCCAGAGGATGGTGATACGGAAGGCTGAACTGGCCACGCTTCTCCAGATGGCATTGGAAGCAGGTTTCCGGATCTTTCTTGGGATTAACGATTGTGTGATGCGAGCCGCCGGATTGATTGTGAATGCTGCCGGGGCCGTGACAGGACTCACAGCCCATATCGAGAGCGTTGCCGCCTTGGGCAAGCATTCTCGCGTGGTCAGCGGACTTGAAGTGTTTGGTAATTTCCTCGTGGCATTGCTCGCAGCTCTTTGATCCGACAAAGCTCGCTCCCGGAATGCTCGGCGGAGCGACAATAGTGCGGCTTAAAGTTGCGCAGGAAATGGCGACGACGGCAAGGCCGCCTGTCACCAGAATGGCTACAACTCGTGCTCTATGCGCGCGCGCCCAGACGGTGAGGCTAGGAAGGCGTGCCGTTTGGGTAAGCAGATTTTTGATGGTCATGGGATTTACCCTTCTGATTATTTAAGTTCTCTTCGTGTCCGTGGCACATACCCGGGCAGCCAGCTTCTGAACCATCGAGATCACTTGATTCGGAATGGCGTGAACCCGCCTCGCGGCAGGTCTTGCATTTTGATCCAGAAGCTGATGCTTTCATGCTGCTTGTTATGTAACAGCCAATAAATGGCTGCTCTCCACCGGGATTGGCTAATGCTGGCCATATCTTGCGCTTCGGCCTTCGCACGGCTACTTCAAAGAGTCCTACAAGAAGCGGAGTGCAATCTTCTGCTACATCCCTCCAGGAATCTGGCGTCTGAGTGAATAATCCAAGGCACATGAGGGTGCGCTCATTCGTATGGGGAGAGCCTATTTGCCTTGTCCATTGCCCGGCAAAACAGAGCGCACCCATCCCCGTTTATGGGGAAGTTCTACCCTGCAAGAAAGAACACTGAGCCGGTTGGCTGTGTGGTTACGTTCGCGAGGAGGCCTTTTTGATTTCTTTTAGTTTCGGCGCGTCCTCGAAGTTTTTGTAGTAATCATCGAGAGGATAGCAGCCGGAGCGCAGGCCGTTGCGCGGTGCGGTGGTGCAGTCGCTGAAAGTGCGGCAAATGAGACGCGGCTCCAGCTTTCCATTGCCAGTGGCGTCGGCGAGCATCCCGGGATAGGAGAGAACGGCGCGGCCCAGGCCGACACTGTCCACGTGGCCATTGCGAACATAATACTCGGCAACGTGCGGGAGATATTCCTGGAGATAGGAATAGCCGGTGCCCACCAGAATCATTTTCGGGAAGCGGGCTTTCAGTTGCTTGACGACGTTGATCTGGCGGGCGACGCCGATGAGAGGATCCTCGGGTGGTTGATAGCCGTCCGAAGGCGGATAGATGGCGGGGCGCTGGATATGCGGGTTGTAATAGGGACTGCCGGCGGAAATATTGACGAGACGAATGTCCAGTTTTTCCAAGACTGCAAGAAACTCAATCGTTTCGGTGAGGTCGTATTCGACCGGATTGTTCTGGTTCACGCCAAAGGCGTAGCGGTACGGAAGGCAGTGCAAAAAATCCTCCGGCATTCCGGGACCGAGTTTGCCGGGTTCCGCCAGGGCCGCATTAGGTTTAAATGGAACAAAGTCGAACGCGCTCAGGCGCACGCCAATGGCAAGCTTTGGCGCAATGGAACGAATGCCTGCCGTGATTTCATGCAACATCCGCGTGCGGTTTTCGAGCGAACCGCCAAATACGCCGGGGCGTGTGTGGGCTCCGAGAAATTCGTGCAGCAGATATCCGTGGCAATGCTTTAGATCGACAAAGTCGGCTCCGACTTCGGCCGCAATTTTAGCAGCACGAATATAATCTTCGATCAGGAGCTTCAGTTGGTCGTCGCTGAAAATCTGATCGTCACTGGTAACTCCAAATTTCTTATCGAGTATCGGATGCCGGAAAGCGATGCGCGACTCGAAGCGCTTTTTGTCCACAGGCCGACAGAAGCGCCCGGAGTGCGTGAGTTGAAAGCCGATCAGGAGGTCGTCCACGCGACCAAAGCGGGTTTCATGCTCTTTGATCAATGTTTCCCGGAGTTCGGCGATTCCGGCTTTGTTCGCTTCGTTGATGATGAGTTGGTTTGGGTTGGCGCGTCCATCGGGCCTTACGGCCATGGCTTCGCCGCCCCAAATCAGTTTGGCGCCGCTTTCCCCGAAGCGTTGCCAGCGCCGGATCATGGGGGGGGTAACACCACCGGTCGTTGTGCCGTCCCAGCCTTCCATGGGATGGATGGCCCAGCGGTTGCCGATGGTCCGACCGTTGAAAGGAATCGGTTTAGTGAGCGCGGAGTCGTTGCCCGTGGAAAGAGAGGTTTCGAATTTCAGGTCGAGGTTCAGGCTGTTCACGTGCTGGGCGAACGCCTCGACGGTTTTGAGAGAGGGGACGCGGACGATTTTGGGTGGAGTCATGGAGAATCTCGTTTTAGATCGTTATTTCAGGCGGCGCTGGTCAGCATGCTCAAAAACAATTTACGGTCACAGGAAGAACCTGAGATAGGGTTTTTGAGTGGCCTCGCGCAGCAGCATCAGAGCGAGTTCGCGGGCGTGGTAGTCCCCCCACATAGAGGATTCACCACAAGGGACTTTGGCTTTGGGTGGAACGTAATCCCAACCATTGGGACGATGATAGACGGAGTGCAAAAGCAGGCCTTCGTGATTTGCGTCCGACGAAAGATAGGGTTCGGCGAACAGGTGTTTGGCGACGCTCAGGCCGGCCTGATAATAGCGCTTGCCTGCCTTGGCCTGCTTCCGGGCAACCAGATAATTTCCCAGACGGATCAAACCCTGCGCTGCAATTGCGGCGGCAGAACTGTCCACGGGTTCGTGCGGGTTAAAGGGATCGGAGGGGCGATCGAGGTAATTGCCGAGCTTGCTCAGGCCGGGCGCGCCGGTGTCCCAGTAAGGAATGCCATCCGTGGGGGTCTGTGTGAGCCAAAAATCAGCGGTGGCGCGAGCGACTTCCTCAAAGTTCGCCAGAATCTTTGCTTTGCCGCCTTCGGGCGCGAGTTCCTTTTCGGACAGTGTGTCGAGGAATTCCAATTGCTCGGCGTAGCCGCACAGAATCCAGGCCTGGCCGCGTGTCCAAGTAGAGAAGGGTGAGTAACCTTGTTGCGTGCTGGGGCAACGATAGCCGCCATCGTTGAGATTGAAGATAGACTCGTGCACGACGCGTCCGCGCACGTCGTATGCATCGCGGCCTTTGCCGAAATAAACATTGAAGAGGCGAGTCGTTTCCGCGTGCTGCAACAAACGCGTGAGCAGGGAAATAGCGGTGTCGCGTTCGCCCATGAGGCGATGGCCGAGTTGATGACTGACCGCCAGCGCTCGCATCGAACGGATGGTATCGCTAAAGAGAGAATGCGGGCCGTTGAAAGAATAGACGTAACCGAGCTTTGGTGTGATTTGCGTCCAGCGCGCTGCCTGGATGGCACCGGAAAGTTTCAGCGCGAGTTCGTAGAAGTTTTGTTCCCATGCGTTTGGTTCAATGCGGCCTTCATGCAACAAGCGCAGCAGGTTGCCGTAGGTGCTGACATTGTTAAACCCATGATCATGCACGCCGATGTGGCTGACGTGCGTGGCCATGCGCTCAACGGTGGCCTTGCGTCCGAGTTCCAGAAAACCCCGGTCACCGGTGGCGTCGAATTGCAGGATGGCTGCGCCGTATTGGAAACCTTGCGTCCATTCAGTCCAGCCGCGCGCGGTGTATTTGCCTTTGATGGTGAAGACGGGCGCTCCAGAGTTGCCTTGCCAGCGTCTTTCGAGGCGGTCGATTTTTTTGGCGGAGACTTCGAAGAGCCGTTCGATTGAGGGGAGGAGGCTCCGGGGAGTGAGTGATGAATTAATTTTTAGCATGAGAGAGGAAGGTTCAAAAAACTTGTGGAGCGCAATGGGTTTACAGCCGCTTCATGTGGAAACCGCCGTCGATGGGGATGACGGCGCCGGTGGAGAAGGGGAGTTGCCCTTTGATGATTGCCTCGACGGCCAGGCCGACGTCCTCGGGCTTGCCCCAGCGCTTTTGAGGGATGAGGCCTTCGGCGATGAGTTTGTCGTATTTCTCCTTCACGCCGGAGGTCATGTCGGTTTCCATGATGCCGGGGCGGAGTTCAAACACCTGCACGCCATCGTTCGCCAAGCGAGTGGCCCATAGTTGAACGGTCATCGCAAGTCCGGCTTTTGAGAGGCAATATTCACCGCGATTGATGGAGGCGGTATCGGCGGAAATGGAAGTGATAAAAATGAGTTTATACCCGGTGGAGAGAAGACTCTCGCCGGGGTGCTTGAGCCAGTGGCGGGCGGCGAGTTGAGAAAGAAAATAGGGGCCCTTCAAATTGACGCCCATCACCTCGTCATAGCTTTCCTCGCTGGTGTCGGTGATGTCGGCGCGAACGCGGGGGGCCATTCCGGCATTGTTGATGAGGGCGTCAAGCCGACCGAGGCGAGTAAGGGTTTCTTCGAACAAGCGGGTGCGGTCCGCGCTGACGGCAAGGTTGCCCTGGATGGTTGCGAACTTTTGCTGAGGATTCGCTGCGTCGGTTTCGCAGAGGCGTTTGGTTTCCTGCGCGGCGGCTTCGTTTCCCTGATAATGAATGGCGACACTACAGCCCGTGCGGGCGCAACTGCGGGCAATGCCACGGCCAAGACCGCGGCTCGCACCGGTAACAAGCACAACCGGACTGGAATTCATGGGAACAGCCTAGCAAATCCCGCCGAAGGGTGTCAGCACTAAAGGGTTGAATAGTAGCACAAAACCGACATTATTTATGTGCTATAGAGTGCCTTGAGGGCTTTCCTTAATGAAACTGTACCAACCTTTGGTTTTGCAGAAGCTGCACATTCGAGTGCCGGATGTGCATGTCCGGCAGCTTGCGGTGCATCGTCATTTGCCGGAAACGACTTCCGTGCGACCGCACGCGCATCCTTTTTGCCAATGCCTGCTTTATCTGAGTGGACAGGGGCGGCAACAGATTGGTGACGCGCTTTGGCCGGTCCGAGCAGGGACGCTGGCCTTTCTGCCGTTGGGTGTCTCCCATGCGTTTCATCGGGAAGGGAAGCTAAGGCCGATTGCTCTCACGATAGATTTCGATTGGCAGGGAGGGGAAGGACGGGAGGCGCAAGTTGTTCCATTGCCGTTCGGAGTTTTGCACGAGGCCAGACACGATATCAGCGCGATCGCGCATTTGCAGCGACAGAGAAAATCAGGGGCGCCATTGATGGTCAGTTCTGTCATTTTGAAATTGCTCGATGAATTGTTGGGGATGGTCGAACGTTCTTTGACCGCTTCGCTTCCACAAGTCTCTTCACTTCAACGCAAGGTAGAAGCGGCGCTGGGCAGAGCGAAGGGAATGCAATTGTCCTTGCAAGAGGTGGCACAGGCTTCCGGCTATCAGCATGATTATCTGAATCGCATGCTGAAGCAGCAGGCCGGATTGACGCTGGGCCAGTTGCGCGCGGACCGGATTCTTAAGCAGGCTCAGGCATGGCTGCCTCGTGCCAGTTCCATATCCGAGGTGGCGGAGGAGTTGGGATTTGGTGATCCGAACTATTTTGCGCGGTGGTTTCGCAAGCAGACGGGAGTGAGTCCAAGTGTGTGGAGACGGGCGATGACCAGACTTTGAAACTGGTAACAATGCTCGGGATTTTTCTCTCGATTCGGGGTAGGGGCGTGATTAGTATGGTGTTGCCGGGGAACCGGTTTTTATTTATGCGTGCCGCGTTTATTTTGATTTTTCTGCTGCCAGCGATTGCTCTCCAGGCCGTGACGCCGGAATTGGGGAAGGCCAAGCTGAGACGGTTGGTGAAGATGCCGGGGATTAGCTTTTCAGCGGATTGGTCGTTTGATCCGGAGAAAGGGTTCAAGCTGGGTTCGCATGACGCGGATACGACGGCGCAGATCGCTGCGTTGCGAAAAGACCTGGCGCGGGATTCCAGCGATGCCGATCGGTATCGTCGCATGGGGACTCTTTATGCCGAGATCAATGATTTGGGGAATGCGCAAAGCGCGAGCACGAGGGCGATCCAATATTATCGGAAACGGGTGGACTTGCAGCCGGACAATGCACTGTTGCTATCTGATTTGGGCCAGACCTTGCAGGTGAACGGGCGGGCGGAGGAGGCGGAAAGTTTATTGCGCCGGGCGGTGCAATTGGAACCCAAAGAATGGAAGTGCTGGCTGGCGCTGGGGAAATTCCTGGACTCGGAAGCGCGGCGGGACATTTCGCAACGGTCGAAACCGGCGGCGACAGGAAGAGGCGCGAAGGCGGCGAGCAGTTCAACGGAGCTTGCGTCGGACCGGGTAGGACTGGGACGCAAGCGATTGGAGGAGGCGGAGGTTTGCTACAACGCGGCGCTGACGAATGCGCCGAGTGAGGCGGAGATTTATCTCCGGCGCGGGCTGCATCGCACGCTGCAAAGCTTTCTGCTGAACGAAATCCGGGAAGCATCGGGAGAGCGCAAGCCGGAGACGGAAGTATTGAGCGATTATTTTTCTACTGAGAGCCTGGAGGACCTGCGGCAGGCGAGTCGCCTTGATCCAAGGGATTATCGGTTGCTGGGCAACCTGGCATTGTATGAAATCTACGGCTTGAATGCGCGCAGTGGAAAGATTGGGCTCAGCCAGGAGTTCGGCTGGACAGCACTGCCGGATAACTCACAGGATTTGCTGCGGGTGGTGATCGCGCGATTGGAGGATTTGTCGCAAGATGCGGATCCGAAGATGGCTGCGGGGGCGCTGGAAGTGCTGGGTATTTTGCAGGGCTCGGTGTTGCATGAGAGGAACCGTTCGCTGGCGAGTTTGCAGCGGGCGCTGGCTTTGGATTCGACGAGGGAACAGGCGTGGGAATTGGCGGCAGGAACCCTGGCGCGAGCGGGGGATTTCGAGCAGTTGCTTTCGCTATGCGAGGATCGGTTGAAGCAGAAGGATTCTTTGCGGAGCCATTTACTGCTGGCAAAGGCTTACGAGAAGTTGAAGCGTTGGGAGGAGGCGGAAGAGGAAGTGGTGGCGGCGTTGAAGAAAGCACCGAACGATTTGGGGGCGAATCTTTCGATATCGGCATTGATGCTGCGGCGCAGCAGTGATCCGGGAGCACTCGCCGAGGCAGGCACGTGGCTGCAGCGGTGTGATAAGATTTTTGCAGGGTTGACGGCACAGCAAAAACCCCGACAGACGGTGATCGATTTTACGCTAATCCGGGGGATTTATCTCGCGTTGGCGGATGAGGTGGAATCGGCGCGGCAATGGTTCAATAGCGTGATCGAGGCGGACCAGGAGAATGAACTGGCGCGCGAGGCGCTGGCGACGATTGCTTATTAGGAAGTCGCTGAAGCATCCGACCAAGATTGGAACTCCGGGCAGGGACGCCAGCACTACTCGACAAAGACGATTTTATAGGCTGTTGAGGACGTCGATTAGTTGGCGGAGGCGGCCGTAGTCGCGGCGGTTGAAGCCAAAGGCAATGCGGGGGGTGTCCACGAATTCGTTGTCCGCTTTTTCATCGGGAGTGGCTTCGATGGATTTGATTTTGGGGCCGACCATGATGTCGGCAAAATCTTCGTTCATGGCTTCAATCGCGGACTCGGAAGGCGCGTGCTTGAGGCGAATGACGAAGAGCTCCTTCACGAAACGGCTGGATTGGAAATTACGATAGAAGCGGGTGATGATTTTCACGGCTTCGTCGGTGTCGTCGGTGATGCGATAGAGGTTGAGATCGTCGGGGGAAATCAACTGATCGCGCAAGAGGTGTTCGCGGACATGTTTGTCCCAGGTCTTCCAATAGGTGCCCCCGGGGCGGTCCACCAGAACGAGAGGCATGAGTTGACTCTTGCCGGTTTGCATCAAAGTGAGGGCTTCGTAGCCTTCGTCCATGGTCCCGAAGCCGCCGGGGAACAGAGCAATGGCGTCCGAGTGGCGCACGAAGATGAGTTTCCGGGTGAAGAAGTATTTGAAGGTGACGAGCTTTTTGTCGTGCTGGATGACGGGGTTGGCGCTTTGCTCCCAAGGGAGGCGAATGTTGGCACCGAAACTGTGTTCGAGACCGGCGCCTTCATGGCCGGCATGCATAATGCCACCGCCCGCGCCGGTAATGACCATGAAACCAGCTTCGACGATCTTGCGGCCGAGTTCGACGGCTTGCTGATACTCGACTTTGCTGGGCTGGGTGCGCGCGGAACCGAAAATGGTCACCTTGCGTTTGTCCGAGTAGGGGGCGAAGAGTTTGAAGGCATAGCGGAGTTCACGCGTGGCGGTTTGGATGACGCGCACATCGCCGCTGTCTTTGACATCGGTCAAAAGTTTGAGAGCGTTCTCGATGATGTCTTCAACCGCTTCGGGATTGTATCCGCCGCCTTTGTAGGCGATCAGTTCCTGGATGCGCCGTTTCAACTCCGGGTCCATTGGCGCTTTTTCCGTCTTTATCATGAAAGGAGGATAGTAATTTGATGCGCGAAAGCAATCATCGTTGTTGGGGTGGCGAGGGGAGGATCACAGGCCCGCAGAGTTCCCATGCACGATATAATTTGAGCGGGGCGGGTGGCCCACATCAAACTCGTGTATCCGTTGGCTGGGGTGTGCGTTGCGCGTTCCGGCTAAGGAGAGGCGAAGTGATTCAGGAGTTTGGTTCCGTTGATCTTGGTGAGGTCTTCGGGAACGACTTTTGAAATGCGCGCCCGAACCTGGGGATTGAGGCGATCAAGAATGGGATGATGAATTTCCTTGTTGGCCGCAAAATAGACGGGTGCGCCGCCATCCTGACGGTTCACCAATTGCGTGATGCTTTCCGCGAAGCGCTTGATGACGCGTCGATCGAGTTCCAACTGGATATTGTGACGTTCACCGAATGAGTTCGCGCCGTTGAGGCTGCGAGCCCCGCCCCGGAAACGCCCGGCCTGGCCCGTGAGCCGGTCTGACATGCGTTCGCGGCCTTCGGCGGGTTCAAGGGTTTCGATAAGTTCCATTCTTGGGGTAGTGCTCAGTTCGTCGTAATGCACTTGATATGCTTTGAGACAACCCAGATCTGCGACAATAACCAGTTTGCTTTTCATGATCCTTTTTTGTGATTTGTTTCCAGCGGAGTGTTCAGATGTCCAAGCCTGATTCACCCTTCAATATAGCACATCGGCAGAATTGGACAGGGACTAAAAAAAGGACCAAAATCCAAAATTCAAACTTCAGGGAAACTCCAAGCTGCAAAGATCAAATGGAGTTTTTTGGGTGGGTTCTGCTTTATGGCTGAACCGCTTTGCTGATTATCGGGCACGGGCATTTCTCACGGGGTTCGTTGACAGTGGATTACGAGGCTGGTACGGTTACCCGCCTTTAAAAATGGCCTAATGGACTATAAAGACACATTGAATTTGCCGCAGACCGGGTTTGCAATGAAAGCCGATCTGGTGACGCGGGAGCCGCAACGTTTGGAGAAATGGGTGTCGCTGGGATTGTACGAAAAAATCCAAGCGGCGCGCGCGGGCAAGGAGAAGTTTGTCCTGCACGATGGACCGCCATTCGCAAATGGCGATGTGCATATCGGCACTGCGCTCAATAAGATTCTCAAGGATATCATCATCAAATACCAGACGTTGCGCGGGAAGAGCGCGCCGTACGTGCCGGGGTGGGATTGCCATGGGTTGCCCATCGAATTCAAGGTATCGCAGGAGATGCGCAAGGCGGGGGACACGAATTCGGACGCGGCCACGATCCGCAGGGCTTGCGATGCTTATGCGCGCAAATATATCGATTTGCAGAGGGTCCAATTCAAGCGCCTGGGCGTGTTGGGCGACTGGGAGAACCCGTATCTGACGCTGGACCGCGAATATGAGGCGGCGGAATTGCGGTTATTTGCGGACATCGTAGAAAAGGGCTTTGTGTACCGCGGCAAGAAGCCGGTGTATTGGAGCATCCCGTGCCGGACGGCGCTGGCGGAAGCGGAGGTGGAATACCACGATCACGTGAGCCAAAGCGTTTATGTGAAATATCCCGTGCTCGGCCAGGCCGAGACGTTTGTGGTGATCTGGACGACGACCCCGTGGACTTTGCCGGGCAATTTGGCGGTGGCTTACAATTCCACATTCAATTACTCGCAAGTGAGGGTAGGTGCGGAGAGTTACATTGTCTCGACTTTGCTGCTCCCAACCGTTTCGGAAAAGTGCGGGTGGAGCGGGTATGAGATCGTGCGCAATTTCGGCGGCGAAGAATTGGCGAAGATTGAATATCAGCATCCGTTCTGCAAACGCACCGGAAAATTATTTGCGGGCGACAGCTTCGTGGAGAACACCACCGGCACGGGATTTGTGCATATCGCGCCGGGGCACGGGCCGGACGACTATAATCTGGGACGTCAGCATGGCTTGCCGATCTATTCGCCAGTGGATGATGACGGTTGCCTGGCTTACACGAATGATTTGCCGGTGGAACAGCAGATGCCGGCAGAAATGATCGGCAAATCAATTCTCGAGAAGCACGGGAAGAGTGATGCGAACGAGGCGGTGCTGCATGAATTGCGGTTGCGCAAGGCGCTGTTGCATCAGGAGAATTATCACCACAGTTATCCGTTCTGCTGGCGGAGCAAGACGGCGGTAATTTTCCGAGCGATGGATCAGTGGTTTATCAGGATTGATCATGTGCCCAATTCACCGGGAGCCGGGAAGGATCCGAGCTTGCTGACCTCTGCCGCTACTTTTAGGAAAACGGCCCTGGCGGCGATTGATAGCGTAAAGTGGGTGCCGGATTGGGGTGTGAATCGCATCAAGGGTGCGGTGGAAAGCCGGCCCGATTGGTGCATCTCGCGTCAACGCACGTGGGGCGTGCCGATTCCGGCGTTTTATGACGCGGAGGGGAATGCCATCCTGGACGGGCAGATCGTGCGCAATACGGCAGACCTGATTGGAAAGCATGGCTCGAATGTTTGGTTCGAGAAATCGGTGGCGGAACTTTGGGCTTTGGTAAGGCCAATGGATTGGAAGGGCGCGGAAGCGGCCGCCCGGTCGAACGACACGCTGGATGTGTGGATTGATTCCGGGTCTTCGTCCCGAGCCGTGTTGATGAAGCGTCCCGAGCTGCATCATCCCCAATCGCCGCCAGACCAATGGCAGGCGGATATTTACCTGGAAGGAAGCGACCAGCATCGCGGGTGGTTTCAATCTTCATTGCTGCTTTCGCTGGCGGGGAATGGCGCGCCGCCGTTCAAGACCGTATTGACGCACGGTTTCATGGTGGACGCGGATCGCGAGAAGATTTCCAAGAGCAAGCAGACGCAAGGCGGCTACGAGAAGCCGCAGACTGCGGAAGCGTACGTGAAGAAATACGGAGCCGATGTGGTGCGCTTGTGGGTCGCTTCGCAGGATTACCGCAGCGATATCGTGGTGAGCGAGGAGCGAATCAACAAGGTGAGCGAAACGTATCGCGGCATTCGCAACACCCTGCGTTATCAACTGTCGAACCTTTACGATTTTGATCCCGCTAAACATGCGGTGGCCAGCGATAAAATGACGGGGCTGGATCGGTGGATTCTGGGCGAGTTTGCAAGGCTGGAACGGGAAGTGATCGAGGCTTACGACCAGTACGAGTTCCACGTGGTTTACCAGAAGGTGAGCCAATTCATTGCAGTGGAGTTGTCGTCCATTTATCACGATGTGGTGAAGGACCGGCTTTATACGGACCCGGCGAATTCGCAACGGCGGCGTTCGACGCAAACGGCGCTTCATCGATTGGTGACGGGGCTTTGCCAATTGCTGTCGCCGATGCTCGCGTTTACGACGGATGAGGCGTGGGATTTTGTTCCGGGCCGTTCCGTGGAGTCGGTGCATCTCGCCGAGTTGGCTGGGAGCGCGTTTGCCAGGACTGGCGAGGAAGAAAAGCTTTGGCAACGATTATTTGAATTACGCGGAGCTGCGCTGCCGGAATTGGAGAAGGCTCGCCAGGCGAAGTCAATTGGCAAGGCGCTGGACGCGAAAGTTTCTTTAACGGGGCCCAATCTGGCCGGTGTTGCGGCGCAGGCGGAGGCGTTGCGGGAATTGTTGAATGTTTCGCAATTGGAGATCAAACCGCAAGAGGACGCGCCAGCGGGAGCTGTGGTTTCGAAAGCAGAAGGGCAGAAGTGCGAGCGTTGCTGGCATTGGGAGACGGATGTGGGCTCGAATGCGGAGCACCCGACGATTTGCGGGCGGTGTATCGCGGCGGTGAAGGAAAGCGTTGTGAAGGGCTGAGTAAAAGCAGATTCAGTCAACTTTCATTTGTAAAACGGATGGACGCCGTGTCAGGGCTTTGTTTTATTTGGCTGCATCGAAATTCGTGAACAAATGACGATGCGTGCCTTGTACTCAACATGTTCGAAACTCCTTCCACGTCGAGTTGCTGTCGCTGCGATTATTTGTCTGGCGTTTCAATTCATGGCCAGTCAGGCCGCGACGCTGGTCGTCACTAACCTGGCGGATACTGGTCCTGGTTCCCTGCGTGCGATCCTGGCCAGTGCTCAGAACGGCGACACCATCAACTTCGCCGTTACCGGAGCGATTACCAACGTCAACCCGCCCGAACTCATCATCAGCAACAACGTGAGAATTGCCGGCCCCGGGATGAACGCGTTGGCGGTGGTTGGAAATGGGAGCCGTATTTTCCACGTTACCAGTGGTGTCACGGCGAGCCTGTCGGATTTGACCATCCGCGACGCTTACGCTGGCGGCAATGGCGATGGTGGCGGCATCTACAACGCCGGTAATCTGGCGCTCACGAACTGCGCATTTATCCGCTGCCGCAGTGCCCAGGGTGGCGTCGGCGAGGATGGCCCGGGCGTCTGCTGCACGCTTCCTCCTAGCCGCGATGGCGGGGCCATTTACAACTCGGGCGCGCTGACAGCCATGAACTGTAATTTCCTCACGAATACGGCTTCCGCTGGTGGGAAAGGCGGGTCCGCATTGTTTCAACCTGGGCCCGGCGCGATGGGCGGAAATGCAGGAAACGGCGGGGCCATTTACAGTTCCGGCACGATGCTGGCGATAAACTGCAATTTCCTGGCGAATGTGGCTTCCGTGGGCGGTAATGGCGGGAACGGTTTCGGCCCGGGCTCCCCCGGAGCGCCGGGAGGAGCCGGCGGTAGTGGCGGGGCAGTCTATGCCACTGGCCCCGCGACTTTCATTGGTTGCGCTTTTGCGTACAACAGCCTTGGAGCGGGCGGCACGGGCGGCGCAGGCGGTTCAGGTTCCAGTGCCAGACCAGGCCCCGGTGGGTCTGGCGGAACGGGTGGCAGCACCGGCAACGGTTGTGCGGTTGTGAGTCTCGGCCAGGCTTCTTTCCGGTCCTGCACAATTGCCAATAACACGACTCCCTCTGGTGGCACCGGTGGTGGTGGCGGGGCGGCTTATTTTAATATTGGAGGCAGAGGCGGGAACGGTGGTACCAGCGGCAGCGGCGCCTTGTATTGCCCGAGCTCGGCAGAATTCATCGCCTGCACTTTGACGGCCAATACCGCCGGGCGGGGTGGCAACGGTGGTTCTGGCGGGGCCGGCGGTCAAGGCGCACCTGGAGGGAATGGTGGCAGTGGCGGGGCGGGTGGAACCGGTGGCGCTGTTTACGGCAACAATTCACCTTCCTCGAACACGCTCCAAAATGTCATCGTGGCAGGGAATTCGCCGGGTTGGATACAGGGAGCGCCGGGTGGATCCGGAGGCGGGCCAGGCGCAAGCGGGGCGGGTTGGTCCGGACCAGCGGGCACATCTGGTACGAATGGCGCCGCTGGAGCAGGAGGGGATTTGTATGGGGCATTCACGTCCCGCGGCCACAATCTCATTGGCCTGCGCACAGGAAGCACCGGTTTTACCAATAATGTATTAAATGACCTCGTGGGAACCAACAACCCGATTTTCGCAGCGCTCGCTCCGTTGGCTCAGAACGGCGG
>JADMIO012720214.1_pt1 | contig 66577 bp, 60 predicted proteins | sample 8958161 | NCBI WGS metagenome assembly JADMIO01 (sample SAMN16585339, study PRJNA669376) | soil metagenome | isolation source: Crop rotation soil | place: USA: Cullars Rotation, Alabama | collected 2011 | reverse complement strand
GCCGCGACTTCAAGTCACGTGAATTCCAAGCTTCGGATCCCACTGTGCTGGAAAGGCCCAGCCTGGTCGCGGCGTGCTCAGCGTGAGAGGGGATGTCGCGGATGCGACGATATCTCCAGACGGACGCATGAGAATCGCCCTGACTCCGCTCGTGCCGATGTCGAGACCGAGGAACACACCGTTCCCCACGGCCACGTCAGCGGACTCCAAGCAGGATTTCCGTCGTGAGCTGGTCGAGCCGCTCGTAGGCGTAGCCGGTTTGCCGCATCGCCGCGACATCGAGCGTCTCTGCCTTGAGCTTGGCCGCCCGCTCGGCCGTGAACCGGATCGGCTCAGCGGTGACGGCATCACCGCGCGATCGGAGCTCATTGAGCAGTTGCTGAATCTCGACGTCGGCGCGCCAGCGCTCCGCTTTTGCCTTGAGGATCAGGTAGGTCCGCATACACCCGGCGGCGAACTCCCAGACGCCGTTGGCATCCTCGGTGCGGTACGCATGCGCATCGAAGTGGCGCATTCCCTCCCAACCGGCATCCTCCAACAGCTTCACGAGGAAGAAGGCCTGCTTTGGATCCACCGCGCCAAACCGAAAATCCTGGTCGTAGCGGCCTGGCTTCTGATCGTTCAGATCGATGTGAAAGAGCTTCCCCGCATCGAGCGCCTGGCCCACGCCGTGGGTGAAGTCGAGTCCGGCCATCGTGTCGTGCGCGACTTCCGGATTGAGACCGACCATCTCCGGATGCTCGAGCGTCTCGATGAAGGCGAGTGCGTGTCCGATGGTCGCAAGGTAGATGTCACCGCGCGGCTCGTTAGGCTTCGGCTCGAGCGCGAATCGATAGCGGTACCGCTGCGCGATCGAGTACTCGCAGAGGAAGTTCAAGGCGTCCCGAAACCAGCGGAGGGCGTCGCGTGGATCCTTTGCCGCGTTCGTCTCTGTACCCTCGCGTCCGCCCCAGAAGACATAGATCTCGGCGCCGAGCTCCTTGCCGAGGTCCATCGAGCGCATCGTCTTCTGCAGCGCGTACCGCCGCACCCGCGCATCGTTGCTCGTGAAAGCGCCGTCCCGGAAGGCGGGATCGCTGAACAGGTTCGTCGTCGCCATCGGCACCTTCATTCCCGATTGCGCCAACGCCTGCTTGAAGTCGCGCACGATACGGTCGCGCTCATTCGGCGTTGCGTCCCGCGGCACCAGATCCTCGTCGTGAAGATTCACGCCATACGCGCCGAGCTCCGCGAGACGCTCGACGATGCTGACCGGGGAGAGCGCGGACCGGACCGGCTCGCCAAACGGATCACGCCCGACGTTGCCGACGGTCCAGAGGCCGAAGGTGAAATGGTGCTCGGGACGCGGCGTGTATGCGTTCTGCTGTGTCCTCTCGGTCATGATCCCAGGGCGCGCGTGATTCGAATACCGTAAACGGGCGCGATGCGGCTCTCCATGGTATCACGATACTTCGTGAAGGTGTCGTCCACTACCTGGAGCGTTGGGATCGCCGTGGGCGATAACCCGAGCGTGTCCCTGATTGAGGCGGCCGCGGTCTTGAGCCAATCACGCGAGAGTGACATGGGATTCCACCCGTGATTGAACGACGTGAGCGCGACGTGAAATACCGGTCAGAGACGGGAAAAGAAAGGCCCGCCGACGTGGCGGGCCTTTCCTCATCGATCTTTCGGCAGTGCAAATCAGAACGACTGCACGCACCCGCCTTTACCGCTGTTGAACGCGTTGCTCCAGAGCGATTGGACTGGGAACGTACTGCCGCCGAAGCTGACATTTGCGGTCGCTCCCTGGCCGGACGCGATCCACGCGCACTTGTCGCCATTCTCCGCGCCGCTGCCGTCGAGCCAGCCGCCGTTCGGGAACTGGTCCGTGATCGTCTCGGCCAGCTCGTGCCCCTCGACGATTGTGACGCCGGCGTTCGCACCGAGGCCGTTATAGTTCGCGCCGCAGGTCGCGCCGGCGTCCGTCATGTACGGCAGGTTCGTGTAGGCAACGTAGCCGTACGATGACGAGGTCGAGCTGTGGTACGCGCAGTACTGCGTGCCGAAGCCTGACGAGTTGTTCCCGTGCGCTGTCGCGATCACGTACTGCGTGGTCGCGTTGCTCCCGGCAGCGGTGTTGCCGAAGTGTGCGGCGGCCCTCACTGCTTCCGCCGCGAGATCGGATTGCGCTGGCCGCGATGGAGCCGTGATGCCGTTGTCGTACCAGACGCCGGCGAGGATTCCATTCGGGTTTCCGGCAGGCGTTCCGGCGCCATTGCAGAAGTACGTCCCGGTCGCGACACCCTGACAATATTGCGTGACGCTCTTCAGCCAGCTGCTCCCGCCCACAACATTGAGAAAGCTCTGAACAAGGTTTGCTTCGCCGGACGGATCATTGCTCCACTGGGATCCGTAGAAGACGACGTAGACGCGGGGGGCCGTTTCGATACCGACGCCACCGACACCGCCGTGGTAGTAGAGATTGCTGCTTCTGGTCGGGCGTGCGGCGTGCGCCGCCTTCGCATGCGCCGCGCCCTCCACGGTGGCGTGGATGACGGCCCCGCGCAGGACTTCGACTCCGTCTGGCGATCGGGCGAGCGACGGTTCTCCCGGGGCGCGAACAGGCGCTGTCGGAGTACGGCTGACGTCCGAGCAGGCGGCCGCGGCGACGAGTGCGGCAAGGGCCCAGCTGATTCGTACGACGTTGCGCTGATGCTTCACGAATCCTCTCCTCGAAGAAGTGACAGGCGCGCACACAGATGTTTACGGCCCCGATCATACCGCGTCGGCCGCGAGTCCGCCAGACTGTGGACGCGCAGAACCAGCCAGCCAAGCACCCATGGCGCCGTGCCGCGTGCCTCCGCACATTCGTGCCTTCCCTCCCACGACGCCAATTTCTATGACCACGCCGGCACTCCCTCGGGCAAAGGTCTGCTTTTCCTGCCGCGATGTCATCGATGCAACGGCCTCCGTGTGTCCACGGTGCCGAACCCCACAGCCGGCGGTGACAACTGCCGGCATGTCGGAAAGTCGAATTCTCCCCGCACTCCTGCTGTGCTTCTTTCTCGGTGTGTTTGGTGCGCATCGCTTTTACGTCGGGAAGATCGGTACCGGGATTCTCGAGCTGCTCACGTTAGGCGGCTTGGGGATCTGGTGGCTTGTCGACATGATTTTGATCCTCACAGGCAGCTTTCGAGATAGTCAGGGGCAGAAGATCACCGAGTGGACCTAGCTGTCGGTCCTTCGGACAAACGTTCTCACGAGCGAATGAACGTAAAATGACGTCGGCGTCGAACTGGCTCACCGCTCGAGTGGAGGGTGGGACACATGACGGTGAGGAATTTGACATCACCGAAGAAACCGTCGGTCTTCTGCTCAACAGTCGACGCAATCGCGCCATACTCGAGTACTATGAGCTCGTGCTCTACATGCGCGGCAACTTGCTCATGTTCGTGAGGGAGTACGACGCCGACGAACGACGCGTCGCTTTTGGAGGCTCCAGGCGCTTTCAAGGCGTGGAGCCACCGCGTGAGCAGCGCGACGCACCTTGACGAAAGCACTTCGGAGCTCCACGAGCATCGTACTCGCACGCGCCCGCAGGGCCCCCTGCTGTTTTCGTCTCGTCGATCGCGACTCCCGTCACGGGCGATGTGTTCGTGCAGGTCTACGGTCGCGGCGCCGACGCTGCCAATCGCCTAACGAGCGTGACGCTCGCCCGCTCGACCGATGGCGGTCGCACCTTCACCAACTACCAGTGGCCCGGCGCGCCGAAGGTCGCGGTGCATTTCTGGGCGACTATACTCGGCTCACCGCGTACGATGGACGAGTGTACGGCGTTTGGGCCGAGCCGTCAGCGCCCGACGATTCGACGCGCGCGGGTAGTGCGTCGGCGGCGCAGCGAACTCGGAGGGTGATCAAGGTTGGCACGGCGCAGTTCGGGACGACGTCATCGCGGTGATCATGGGCCACAACGTCCCCTCCCAACTCCGTGAGGCGACCAAAGTTCTCGGCCGTTCCAGCATTCGCTCCGTCTCCCGGTGACCTAACGACATTGTTTGACGTCTCTCGATCATGAGACGTCATGTCACCTTCTCCGTCCTCGCCCTCGCCCTCGCTGCCTGCGACCGTGTAAGTACGCCCAGAGCGCTCGAAGTTGCCGACAAGGTAGAAGAAGGACTCTGGAGCGACTGGACGGCGTACGCGATTCAGAGCGCCGGTGAAGGAAACTTCTACAACGTGTGGAAGAGATTGGGCGACGGTGGCACGATCTGGGTCGAGAACAACGGCGCCACCGACCAGCTCCACGCTGCAGTCATCGAGCGCGTCTTCATTCCACCGGCGGGCGACGGTGCACCCGTCTCTCGCCGATCGCTGGTGGCGTGGACCGAGAACTTGAGCTATGGCCTCCTCGCCGTCACGCAGACGAGCCCCAACGAGCACGGCTCGATCAGCTCCCAACTCGATGACGATCCGCTGGGCCCGCGGCCCGTCCTCGTCGCGCCCCGCACGCACTTCGAGGACTGGTGGATCCCAGGCTCCGGCACGGTCACCATCGATCCAATGCCGACGGCTCCCGAGCCATGTCCATTCGCTGATGGACGTGACGAAATTACTGGAGCCGCGAGACCGTTCCTGCTCACGTGCGAGGTCGGCGTGTATCTCGTCGAGGCACACGGCGATCTCGTTAGGCGGCTGGACCCGGATGACAAGCGCATGCCTGACCCGTTCCCACGGCATCAGATCATCGTTGCCCGGCAGCAGGTCAAAGGAATCCGCTTCATTGTGCACTGTCCCGTCGGGGATCCGAACACGATGACCCCGAATGCTGATCGCTACACGCTGACCTGTGGCAACTATCCCTTTCCGTTCTGGCGGAGCAACGGCCAGTTCGCGTCGTCGCTCGGCGTCGACGTTGCGCAGATGAAGTGTGAAAAGAACTGGCAGCCAATGATCTGCGGCCGCACGCTGCGCACCGGCACATCGACGCGGCCCGCAGGACCACGAATGATTCGGTGGACGCTCTCCTATCCTGACGGGAGGGTGAAGGAGCGCGGAGCGGATAGCGCCCTCATGGCCGATGCCGACCACACCTTCCTCGTCATGTGCAGCGCGTATGACGTGTTCTACGGGGGCCGGCGCCAGTGTCTCGTGCCGGAGACGGCGATCTCGAGGTGGCACTCACGCTATGGGATGCTGGTTCTCGACATCGAAGAAGGCCCGCGCTGACCAACAGCCGGCCGATCAGCCATTGATGTCGCGCAGCGCGAGCGCCGGATCCACCTGTGTGGCGCGTCGCGCCGGCAGGAATCCCGCGAGGAGCGCGACGACCGCGAGCACGACGAGCGTCACCATGAACGTCACTGGATCCGACGCACCGACCCCGAACAGCAGTCCGCGAATCGCGCGAGCCGCAAGGAACGACGCTGCCAGCCCGATCACGGCGCCCACCATCACCATTCTTCCCGTCTGCTCGAGGATGCTCGTGAGCAAAACGCGCGGTGTCGCGCCGAGGGCCATGCGGATGCTGATCTCCTGTGTTCGCAGCGTCACCGAATAACTGATGACGGCGTAGATCCCCAACGCGGCCAGGATCAGCCCGAACGCCGCGAACGCCGCAACGAGCATGGCGACGAAGCGGCGCGCGAAGACCGATCGGTCGACCAGCTCCTGCATCGTGCGAAATTCCGCGACCGGCAGCGTCGGATCCACACGATGGAGCGCGGCGCGAATTCCAGCCGCCAGCGTCGCCGGCGGTACCGCCGCACAGACGACGAGATCGACGGATCCATAGTCGCCCGTGCGGAGCGGCATGTACATCTCGATGTCGGTGGCGCGATCGAGGCCAAAGTATCGGACATCGCCAACGACGCCGACCACGCGCCGGATCACGCCAGACGTGCGCACGTAGCGGCCGATTGCGTTCTCGTTAGGCCAGAGTGCTTTGGCCAGCTGCTCGTTGACGATGATCACCGAGTCGTCGGACGCCTCGAACGCGCGCCCGGCCAGTACGGGGATCTGCATCGTCCGCAGATAGCCCTGGTCGATCATCCGCACGAGCGCTGAGTGCCGCTCACTCTTCTCGTCGCGACCGGGAATCGCTGCGTCCCATCGTCGCCAGCCAAAGTTGTCTCCCAGCGGCAGCGCATCGGTGAGTCCCAGCGCCTGCACGCCCGGCACGCCAGACACCTCGTGCACCAGCGCATCGAAGTACGCGGCGTTCGCGGCGCCGGACTCGCGGCTGCTCCGCGTCGGATCGACGCGCACGGCGATGACGTTCTCCGACGCGAATCCCGGCTGCACGTCGAGCACTCGGCCGAGGCTGCGGGCCAGCAACCCGGCGCCCGTGAGCAGCACGCACACGAGCGCGACCTCCGCGACCACGAGCGCGCGGCGCGCGCGACCACTCCGACCATCGGTGCTCCCTCGCGCGCCCTCCGCGAGCGCGGATGCGGCAAACGCAGACGCGTGTAGCGCCGGAAGCAGTCCGGAGGCGATACCCGCAAGCATCGCGACGAGCACCGTGAAGGCGAGTACGACGAGGTCGACACGGACACCGTTCAGTAGCGGAACCGTGGTGCCCTGTAGACGCGAGACAGTGAAGGTGCCGCCCACCGCGAGCACGGTGCCGATCGCCGCGCCGCTTCCGCACACTATCAGTGCCTCCACGAGCAGCTGCCTAACGAGCCGCATCCTCGGCGCGCCTAACGCGGTGCGCACCGCCATCTCGCGGCGCCGCGCCGACGCGCGCGCGAGGAGCAGATTGGACACGTTCGCGCACACGAGCAGCATCAGGAACGCGACGGCGGCCGAGAGAACGACGATGCCGGCCTCGAAGCGGCCGCTCACGTGCTGACGGAGCGTGCTGAGGCGGGGCGAAAATCCATTGATCGACCGGCCGTCCACACGATCGCCCTTGTGCCTCGCGCCGATCAACGTGGCTTCCGTCTGAGCCGCCATCATCGAGGCGTCGTCCTTCAACCGACCGATGAGCGCGAGCGTGTTTCCCTGTCTGTTCGTCTCCGGACTGAGGGGAAACGGAAAGAAGATGTCCGCGCGGCGTCCAGGCGTGAACGTCGCCGAAAAGTCGAACGACGCCGGCAGCACGCCGACGACCGTGACCGCATGTCCGTCGAGCACGATGGAGCTGCCGACGATTGAGCGGTCCCCCGCGAAGCGGCGCCGCCAGAATTCGTAGCCGAGTACCGTCGTCTTGGGCGCGTTGTAACGGCTCTCGGCGTCGTCGAAGAAGCGACCGAGCTCCGGTTTCACGCCGAGCAGAGAAAAGAAATTTTGCGTTACCGGTACACCGGTGAGCCGTTCCGGCTCGCCGCGGCCGGTGAAGCGGATATCGCCGGGAGCGTAGAACGGAAAGACACCGGCGATGCCGCTCCAGGAGCGACTCTCCGCCCGCAGCGCGAGCAGATTGTACACCTGTACGGTTTGGGCAGAGAGGTTCTCCGACGTGCCGTTGGCGATCCAGACGAGCCGTTCGGGCCTCTCAAAGGGGAGCGGACGAAGTAGCAACGCGCGGCAGAGGCTGAACACCGTAGTGCTCGCGCCGATTCCGATCGCGACCATAGCGACCATGAAGACCGCAGCAGCTGCGTCGCGCCGGATGGAGCGCAGCCCGAAGCGGATGTCTTGCGCGAAGGTGTCGAGGAGTGTCATGGCGATTCAGACATTTGCGCTCGAAGTATGGTTGGAGCGCGACGCCTCAGTGGCTTGGTGGCTTGTGTGGACACGTCGATTCATTTTCCTTTGAGCCGATGAGTGAGGGACTGCCGTCGTGCCGCCTGTGCGAGCTCAACTCGTGACTGAACCAAGCGATCCATTCTTCATCACCGAGATCCCGAGCGACGCACGTCAGCTTCATGTTCAGGAATCCATCTGGTGGGTATACGAGGATCAGCGAACCGAGGCGCCGTTCTACGGCCCGGCGCTGCTCTTCAAGGGCGATCATATTGCCCGCCGCATCCGGGAGTATCCGAAACACTGGCGCGAGCTCTCTGACGAAGCGCTCTATGCACTGAGCTGGTCGCGCTGACCGCCCCGAGCAGGGATCTCGGCTCGATTCAGTAGCGGAAGGCGTACTGCGTCTTGACGAGGAGCTGGTTCGAGGCGAATACGAGCTCGCGACGGAGCGTGAGCGGATCGCGCGTTCGCAGATTGTGATTGTAGACGACGAAGAGATCGCCCAGCGGATTGAATGTCCACCGCAAACGTGTGTTCGTGCCAAAGGAGCTCGATTCCGAGTCGTACTGCACGAAGCTGGTGAGTTGGAGATCGGGCGAGAAGTTGAGACGGAGCCGTGTGCCGAGGAGATCCTGCCTGAAGTCACCCTCGGGCATCTGACCGACGTCGTGCTCTCCCGTGAATTCCACGATTACCACCGGCGATGGCTTCCATGCGCCGGTCAACTCGTACTGATCGAGCCGCCCATCATAGAACTGGCCGAACCACCACGTGGCCTGCGCGCTGAATCGGCGTTTCGCGGCCAGGCCTCCCTCGAGGCGGAAGCGGTTGAAGTGGTAGGCACCCGGCGCGATCGTCACACCATCGGCAATCTCGAACGGCACTGCTAGTCGCTCGCCCGCCGGCACGAAGTTGAACTCGAACCGGTCGCCGCTCTCCAGGCGACAATTGATCGGCGCCATGAAGTAGCGGTAGCTCTGCCAGCCGCCGGTAAGGCCCGCCACGTAGCTCAACTCATTCTCCCAGAAGCACTGCCGGATGTTCACTGGTCCGATGACATGACCCGGCCGTGGCTGCCAGTTCGCGGCCAGATCAGCCAGGTGCACGCCAGCCCGCGGCACGAAGCCTAACGAGGGATCGAACGCGTCGCCGATGCGCTTGTATTTCATGGCGACGTCCCACAGGTCGTTCGGATAGTCGATCTTCACGCCGGTGGCGGTCCGATCACCCGCGGAAAGACCCGAACGGCCGACCGCGAGCCCCCAGACACCGACGAGCAAATTCTTGTCGCCGTGAAAATGTGAGGTTTGATAGGTGACGTCCGGACCGATCAGCCAACTGTTCGCCCGACGCAGCGGATCACCTGCCGTTGCAATGAGGCCGATCGACGATTCGCTCAGCACGTTCTGCTTGACGCGAACGACAGACATCGTGCTTGCAGTCGACAGCGTGTCCGTCGCACGCGTGCGTACGACGAGCGCGCCAAAGTTTGTCCCGCCGATGCGACCATTGACCTTGCTTCCCACGTCGATCGGCACCTGTTCACCGGTAATCAGTCCGATCCGGCGACTGAAAAACGGCAACACGTCGAGATCGTCGGTGAGCCCAAGGCCGAAGTCGAAGATGTCCGCGCCCTCGAGAAAGAAGGTGCGCTTCTCCGGAAAGAAGAGCGGAAAGCGTGTCAGATTCACCTGACGCGCATCGACTTCCGTCTCGGCGAAGTCGGTGTTCACCGTGACTGATGCGAGGGTGTTCGCGCCGAGCCGCTCCGTCGCATCGAGGCTTGCGCGAGTCTGCGTCGCGATGGGCGCCCCAGGACCCGCCACGGAACCACCACCCGTCACCGAGGGGCGCACGCTGAGGCCGAGGCCAAGTTGGAAGGGTGGAAGGTTGGTGAGCACGCCCGCGCGACTCGTCTGCGTCACTTTGTAATCACGCTCCGCACTCGCCCATCGATCGGTCTCCTGGAGCCGCTGGATGCGCCGCTGAATGTTGAAGCCCCACGTCGTTAGGCCCGGTCGGAACAGCAGGCTCTTGAGTGGAATCCGAATCTCGGCGGACCAGCCCGTCGGAGTGCGCGCCGTCGCGCCTTGCCACACCGCATCCCAGTTCGAGTTCTCGCCTGTCCCCTGATCCGTGATGAGCGCGTCGTAGCGCGCCCCGTTCGGATTGATCGCGAAGACGTACCCCGATCGGCCGTCCATGTAGGTATCGAGGACGATCTTGATGTGATCCTCGCTGTCGAGCGTCGCATCCCGTTGGCGCGCGAACGCCACGATGCGCGAAGACTCGGCGTCATCGGCACGGACGCCGATGATGATGGCATCGCCCGTCGTTAGAACACGCACCATGGTCTTCGCCGACGGTTTGGAACCTTCGATCGGCTCGACCTGGGACAGATCGGTGATGGAATCGGCACGACTCCAAGCAGGTTCCGTGAGCCGTCCGTCGATGCGGATGTCACTCGTTTCGAAAATGCTCAACGTTGGCCGCGACGTCGCAGGTGCCTGAGCCGAGAGAGGCGAAGGCGCTGCGATGATCAGAGCGAGCAGCGGGAACAGCGACCGGTATGTGCCGGTGATGAAGCTCATGAACTGGGGTCAAGGATCCGAAGGACCAGGGCGACCCTCTCGCGCGCATCTTCGCCGTCGAAATTGCCACCGCGAAGAGCGACGCGCCATGCTGCGTGGCGGGATCGCCCAGCCTACAATTTCGCTCGGCGAAGCAGTTGTGCGTTGAGTGCAACGATTACCGTGCTTATGGACATCAGTACTGCGCCGAAGGCGGGTGAAAGCACTATGCCCCGCGACACCAGGACGCCTGCGGCGAGCGGGATAGCGACGATATTGTAGCCGGCGGCCCACCAGAGATTCTGGATCATTTTGCGGTAGCTCGCGCGACTCAATGCGATGATGCGCGCCACGTCGCGCGGATCGCTTCGTACGAGAACGACGTCTCCCGCCTCGACCGCGACGTCTGTGCCCGCGCCAATCGCGATGCCGACGTTCGCCATCACGAGCGCCGGCGCATCATTGACTCCATCGCCGACCATCGCCACGCGCTTCCCCGTCCGCTTCAGCTCTTCGATCTTCGACGCCTTCTGATCAGGGAGCACCTCGGCGAACACCTCATCTACGCCCAGCTCCGACGCGACGGCCTCTGCGACGAGGCGTGCATCCCCCGTCATCATCACGATGTCGATCTGCTTCTCATGGAGCGCATCGATCGCCGAGCGCGACTCGGGGCGCACGACATCAGCAAGTGTGAACACTGCCAGGACCGTCGAACGGTCGGCAAGATAAATCGAGGCCTTACCATCCTCACCAGCGCGGTCGACCGCGGACTTGAGCTCGTCGGCAACAGTCTGGCCAAGGGCGGCGAGGAGCGCTGGCCCGCCCATGTACAGCTCTCTTCCATCGACTCGGCCCCGGACGCCCTTCCCCGAGATCGCCTCGAACGCTTCGGCAGCGCGCACCGCGATGCCGCGCTCGCGCGCCGTCTTGACGATGCCCTGCGCAATCGCGTGCTCGGAGTCCGCTTCGACCGCCGCCGCCATTCGCAGTGCCTCGTTAGGTTCGAGTCCCGCGATCGCCGCGATGTTGACGACGCCGAACGCACCGCTCGTCAGCGTACCCGTTTTGTCGAACACGACGACGTCGACGTTGCGAGCGTCCTCGAGACCGCGGCGGTCGCGTACCAGGAGACCGTTGCGTGCGCCAATGGTAGTCGAAATTGCGATCACGAGCGGAATGGCAAGTCCCAATGCGTGCGGACAAGCGATCACGAGCACCGTCACGAGCCGTTCGATCGCGAAGGCGGGGTCGCCCGGACGAATCGCGAGCCACGCGATGAGGGTGACGGTGCCGGCGCCCAACGCCACCAGCGTGAGCGCGAATGCCGCCCGGTCGGCGAGCGCCTGCGCGCGCGAGCGTGAGCCCTGTGCTTGCTGAACGAGTCGGATGATGCCGGCAAGAGCGGTGCGCTCGCCGGTCGCCGCGACCTCGACCCGCAGCGAGCCAGCCCCATTCACCGTGCCAGCGATAACCTTGTCGCCGCCCTGCTTGTCCACCGGACGCGATTCGCCCGTCATCATGGATTCGTTGACGGCACTGCTACCGACGCGCACGACTCCATCCGCAGGAATGCTTGCACCGGGCCTAACGAGCACTACGTCGCCGGCCTTCAGCGCGGAGATCGGCACCTCTTCCGTGGCATCGCCCACGAGCCGGATCGCTGTGTTCGGCAGCAGCTTGGCGAGCTCCGCGAGCGCCCCCTGCGCCTGACCGATCGATCGCATCTCGATCCAATGGCCGAGGAGCATGATCGTGATCAGCGTCGACAGCTCCTCCCAGAGGGGCATGCCCGGGTAGCCCAGCGTCACCACCGCGCTGAACAGAAATGCAACTGCGATCGCGAGCGCGATCAGCGTCATCATGCCGGGAACCCGATCCCGCAATTCACTGATGGCGCCGTACATGAAGACTCGGCCGCCGTAGAGGAATACCGCGCTACCGAAGAGCGGCGGAATCCATCTCGCTCCTGGAAACATTGGTGCGTGATAGGCAAACGCGTCCTGGAGCATGTGGCCCCAAACGAGCGTCGGAATCGTCAGGGCGAGCGAGATCCAGAAGCGGTCGCGGAACATCGCGACGTTGTGACCCGCGTGGCGGTCGTGATCAGCGTGGTGGCCGTGCTCCGCGTGCAGAGCATGCGATTGCCCGTGAGCGCCATGACCATGACCGTGGCCGTGCGATTCCATGTCGACTCAGGTAACTAGACCCGCAATGTCTTCAAAAGACAGCCGCTCCGTTCAAGACCAATGCGGCCATCGAGTGCAATTTCGACATCGCTGCTGAGGGATTCTCCCCTTACTCGATCTCAAACCTAAGGAGCCCATTATGGAAACCGATATCACGCCGACCTGCGCACCGAGCGCCGAGGAAGCGCCCTGCGGCCGCGGCAACTGTGGCTGCAACTCCTGCGGATGTGGCACTGCCTGCCTCTGCGGCTCGCACTGTGACTAGCTCTCGTGCATAACGAACCGCGCCCTCTGGCGCGGTTCGCACTTCCTCCGCAGTATCAACGTCACTCTCCCGCCGAGGCCAGTATGTCGCGCGACTCGCACGAACATCACGGAAGCCACGACCATCACACCGGGAATCATCACGAGCATCATGGGCACGGTGCCGTCGTTCACGGCGCCCCTGCCGATGCCCGTGTGGCGTACACTCGTGCCATCGAAGGAGCGGTTCCCGACCCTGGCCGTTCTGTCGTTAGGGTCGACCTTGATGCGCGCGAGACCGACTGGGAATTCGTGCCGGGCCACGCGACGCGCGCGTGGGGCTTCAACGGGCAAGTGCCCGGGCCGACCATCGAAGCGCATGTCGGTGACGTTCTCGAGGTCAATCTGAAGAACAGCCTTCCCGAGCCAACCATGATCCACTGGCACGGGCTTCAGATCCCTGCCTCGATGGACGGCACCGACATGGTTCAGCATCCAATCATGCCGGGCGAGACGTTCACGTACCGCTTCCGGCTTCCCGATGCAGGGACGTTCTGGTATCACCCGCATATGAATGAGCGGGTGCAGCTCGAGCGTGGGTTGTACGGTGCGATCGTCGTGCGCGGCCCTAACGAGCCGGTGCTCGACTCCGACCGTGTTCTCGTCCTCGACGATGTCGCGCTCGATCGCCAGGGAGAGATCAAGCCGCCCGGCTGGTGGATCGAGCAGCACGATGGCCGTCAGGGCAGCACGCGCCTGATCAACGGACGTCAGGAGCCGGAGCTCACGATCGCCGCCGGCCAGGTGGAGCGATGGCGGATCGTGAATGCGTCGAGCGCGCGCTACGTGCGCCTGTCCATCGGCGGCAAATCGTTCACCCTCATCGGCACCGACGGCGGCTTGATCGATGCACCGATGGCGATGAGCGAGGTGCTGCTCGCGCCCGCGGATCGGGTAGAGCTCGCGGTGGGACCATTCGCGGAAGGCGACGTCCTTCGCATCGACGCGCTCAAGTATGATCGGAAGACGATCGCCAGAGCGCGCACCGAAGCGTTCGCGACGCTACGCGTCGGATCGGCGGCGCCATCGCGTGCGCACCTTCCAGCGAAGCTGCGCGACATCGAGCCGCTCGCAACCCCGGCGTCGACGCCGACTCGAGAAGTGCATCTCGGTGAGAAGATGAGCCTCACCCACGGCGTCGATTTCAGCATCAACAACGAGCAGCACCACCGCGACAAGCCAGTAAAGGTCGGTGAGCTGCAGGTGTGGGACGTGTTCAACGACACGATGATGGACCATCCCTTCCATCTCCACGGATTCTTCTTTCAGCTCGTGGAGATGAACGGAGAGCCGCCGGCGTTTCGCTCGTGGGAAGATACGCTCAACCTCCCGCCGAAGAGCCGTGCGCGGATCGCGTGGATGCCCGATGACCGTCCCGGGGAGTGGATGTACCACTGCCACATCCTCGAACATCACGCCAAAGGGATGATGGGGCACTTCGAAGTCGTGCGCTGAGCCTCAGCGCCTCGACGGACGGCTCGTTAGCGGCGTTGTCCGTTCGGGCGCTCGGCAACCGGAAGGCGAGAAGAGCTCTTGTGCTTCGGCTTCTTCTTCGCTTCCTGCTCTTTCGCCTTCTTGTGCCGCCACGGCAGCCATCCACGATGTTCCTCGCCCTGCTTCGCCTTCGCGGCGCGGGGCGCAGCGTGCTTCGCTTTGTCGCGATGCACCGCCGCCTTCGATTCCTTGTGCGCCGCCGACTTGGTGTGCTTGGCGCGTGGCGTACCAGCTTGAACAGGTTCGGCAGCATGTTGCTTCGCCGCTGAGACGCGTTCCGGTACCGCCGCATGCGTCGTATCGACGCCGCCATGGCCCCAGCATACGAAGCTCGAGCGCGTGCTGCTCGTTCCATCCTTACACGGCTTCGTTTGCGGAGCCTGCGCATTGGCGATCGCGGGAGCGATCGAAAGCGCGGTCGCCGCGATTATCGTGCGCATCACGAGGGACGTGGACATTTGGTCCTCTCTGGAGAAGTCACTCTGTGGGATAGACGTGCCCGATGATGCGAGGTCACTGGGAGACGGCACCCGCAGTGTGAGCTAATTCACAATGCGGAGCAGAGCGACTCCGTGTTAGTGAGTTGTCAAGACTTGACCAGTCAGGCGACGCGAGCCTACCGTGGCTCTGGCGAGTGTTCATCCGTTCCTATCCGTACTCCAACGTGGCATATACCAGCTTGACGCCCGTCACCAAAGCGCTCGGCTGCGGCTTCTTCACTTTCTGCCTTCTCGGTGTGGCAGCGTGCGGGGACGCGACGGCACCTCCTCCCGCAGGTCCGCCTGGCCTTCGCATCGTCGCCGGCGAGGGAACGGCCGACACGATTGGTGCCGTCGTTTCGCAAGCTGTCATTGTGGAATTGCGCGATAGCGACGGCAGGCCAATCCGTGGCGCGGTCATCCAGTTCGAATCGATCGCCAGCCTCGGCGGTCCGTGGGTGTGGGTACGCCGATTGGACGCGGATTTCTTCAAGCCATCCGTTGTCGACACGACCGACGCGAACGGTCGGGCAAAGGCACAAGTCGAGTTGGGATACATCATGGGTCCGGCCCAGCTCCGGATCACCGCAGCTGGGGTTGAAGCAGCCGACACCGTGCGTTTCACGGTGGCACCCGGAGCGGCGTCGCGCGTGATGCTGACGCCGCGCGATGCGACAGTCTATCCCGGTGCCACAACAGCGATGCACCCCACGGTCGTAGACGACAAGGGAAATCTCCGTGCTGGTGATCAACCGAGCTTCGAGGTTCTCGATGGCGCGGTGTCGGTTGATGCAGCAGGAGTCGTCACGGCGTCGAACACCCCGACGCGCGCGCATGTGGTGGCGCGGCTCGGCGCGCTCACCGACACACTTGGACTGTCAGTAGTGCCAGAAGGCCGAATTGCTGCGGTGTACACGCCGCCGAGCGGTGCCGCTCAGATTGCGGTCGTCGACCTCGATGGCAGTCACCTTACGCCGCTGACGAGTCTTCAATCGACGATAGGCATTCCGGCGTGGAGCCCAGATCGAACTACAATCGCCTTTGTCGACGCGGTCGGAAGCAGCGGCAACGGTCGCATATTCTCGGTGGACTTGCAGGGGACGCGGCGCCAGCTACTGCAATCGCCCGATTCAATCGTCGGCGAGTCACAGCCGCACTATTCGGCAGACGGACGATGGATCTATTTCGCCTGCTTCACGAGCTCCGGCAGTTATCGTCTGGCGCGGGCACATAGCGACGGAACCGCGGTCGAAGTGCTGCCACTCGCCGCGGGTGTCACTTTCGGAACCCAGCCATCGCCGTCGCCAGACGGCACGCGTGTCGTCTTCACGTCGAACAATTCGTTGTACGTGATGAATCTCACGTCATTCGTCACGACCCTTGTCGCGTCTGGGGCCGGTCCCTCCTGGTCGCCTAACGGCGATCGCATTGCATATCTCGCTGGTACCGGTATCGGCTACCTCAGCGGAGCGCTGAGTGTCATGAACGCGGACGGGACCGGCGCCCATCTCATCTCCACCATTCACCATTACGACGGATCCTTCGCACCGACCTGGACCTCCGACGGACGGTTCATCGTCATTCGTGGTCCATCACGGGTGGAGCTCGTCGAGGTCGCCACCGGCGCCTTCATTCCCTTGTCGTTTGGCGCGAGCCTGTATCAGCCGGCGGTCCAACCATGAGAGGCACGAGAGTCCGCGAGTGGCTAGGCGCGTTCGTGCTGCTCGTAGCCGTAGCGAGCTGCGGCGATCGCTCGACGAACGCCGCCCCGGAGTGGCCACCGATCCTGCGCCTAACGAACGCCAGTGGTGCTGACACGATCAACGCGTCATTGCCGGCGCTGCTGACGGCACAGCTGCACGATGCGAACGGGCGGCCATTTGTCGGCATCGTCGTGCGATTCGATGCCAGCTACCTTCCCATTCCAACCACGTTCGGGAACATCGCGCCTGCCGCCGCGATCTCAACGCCGGATTCCACATTCGGGCATGTTTCGCTCGCGCGGCGGACCGACGGAAATGGTGAGGTGCAGGTCCGCGTCACTCTCGGACGCATCGCCGGTCCCGTCACCGTCTCAGTCACCGTTCCGGAAGCCGGTATTGCGGATACGGCGCGCTTCACGGTAAACGCTGGCCACGCCGCGTATGTTCACGCTTTGATCGCCGACACCACGATATTCGTCGGAGCCGGCTTCCAGGTGCAATCGAAGGTCATCGACCAGTGGAGCAACATCGCCACGGAGAAGCCGACGTTCGTTGCGGGACCGTCGGTGGCATCGATCGACGCGGCGGGCAACGCCGTGGCTGGGGCGCAAGCTGGACGCGGCTGGGTGGCGATTCGCGTTGGTGCAACCACCGATACCATGCACGTCACCGTGGTGCCGCGATGGACGCTCGTCGCGGCGCAGTCGCTACCGGATCAATGGTATGGCCTCACGACAGCAGCGCTCGATGGCACCGGCCGACGCGTCGTGCTCAAGGACAATGTCGCGGCCCGTTGGCCCCGCTGGAGCCCTGACGGAAGCACGATTCTTTTCTCCGAATTCGTCGACGTCAGCAACATGCACCTCTTCAGCCTAACGAGTGAGGGAGTGCGCCAGCGTGTACTCTCGACTCTTCCCGCCAACTTGACGTCGGACTATCTCGGCGCACTGACACCGGATGAGCAGTGGATTTACTTCACGGGCCTCGTCGCCGTCGCCCAGGCGCCGTACCAGTCCAACCTCACCGCGTGGAGAGTCCACGCCGATGGGACAGGTGCGGAAGAGCTCCTGCGCGGCGACGGCCAGCCGCAGGGGACGTATCCGGCCGCATCGCCCGATGGGTCGGAGATGATCGTTACGCGTGACGGTGTCCTCTACCGCGTCGATCTCGCAACGTCTGCTGCATTCAATCTTGGTTATCCGGGCGAGCGCGCGCAGTACTCACCCCGTGGGGATGCCGTGGCCTACATCGAGGTGAGACCAGGCTTGGTCGGCCCACTTTGGGTGATGAGCCGGGACGGCAGCAACCGACGTCAACTCACATCGGACGCACGACCGTACGGTCAGGATGCCGGCTTCGGCTGGTCGCCTGATGGCAATTTCATCGTTGCCGCTGGGCCGGATGGCCTCGAGCTGATTCGCGTTGCCGATGGCCTCATTCTCCCCCTGCCTTTTGCGCGAGGCATGACGCAGCCGTCGCTTCGGCAATAGCTCAGCTGATGCGTTGCATCTCCGTGAAGGCTGCGCAGCGGTCACCGCGCCTGCCTAACGTGAGGGGGATCACCAGGCCCACGCGTTAGGCGTTCACGGCAGGCGCGTGAGCCGGACACGATGCCCGCGCTGCATCGGGCACTCGCCATGACGAGGAGCGTCGCTCACTCGTCTTGTCGGTTGAGAAAGACCCCTCCGCGCTGCGTCCGCGGCCGCGGTTCGTCCGGCGCTCCCCTTGAGTCGAATGCGTCTACCTCTCCTCGCGTGGCTCGGTGCCGTGGTCGTGTTGAGCTTAAGCGCGACCGCGCCCTCGCACGAAGCCTCTCGCGCGGCGAGTGGACCGTCGACGGACTCGCTCCGCGTCCCCATTCTCGTCTATCACAGCGTGATGCCGCACCACCCGGGGCAAACGACCGAGCAGCGCGTGCTCGACGTCGACGACTCGGTGTTCGTGGCGCAGATGCGGTACCTGGTCGAGGGCGGCTACCACGTGGTGCCGTTCGCCGCGCTCGTCGATGCGCTCGAGGGCCGCGACACGCTCCCGAATCGCGCCGTGGTGCTCACGTTCGATGACGGCTGGGAGAACCAATACACGCACGCCTTCCCCATCCTCCGTCGCTTCGGCCTAACGGCAACCTTCTTCGTGTTCACGACGCCGATCGGCAAAGACGGCAAGCTGATGACGTGGGAACAGCTGCGCGAGCTACAGGCCGCGGGGATGACGATCGGCTCGCACACCCGGACGCACCCTTCCCTCCCCGACTATCACGCCGCCCTGCATAACGAGGTGCAGATGAGCCGCGAGGATATCAAGGAACACCTCGGCCGCGCACCCGATTTCTTTGCATACCCGTTCGGCGCGTGGGATTCTCTCAGCGCTGCCTGGGCGCGCACCGCCGGCTATCGCGCCGCGCGCACGTACCGCGGCGGCGGGTGGAACGCGCCGTCGGATCTGTATCATCTGCGCGCGGTGCCGGTCACCGACAACATGCAGGCCTTCGAGCGCGCGGTCAGCGGGAATGTCCCGGGTGTGGTGGCACAACGGGGGCGATGAGGTAGAGCGTTCGCCTGCAGGATTGAATGGCGGTGGCAGTGCCGCCCCCTTGCCACCGAGACGCCAACGCGCGACGATGATCTTTCTCCAATCTCGTCTCGCCAGGAGTCTCGATGACGTATCGCTTTGGCGCCCTGTTCGGGCGCGTCAGTCACGCCTCGTTCGCCGCCCTTTCGCTCGGCGCGCTCGCGGGCGGCGCCCGTCCCGCAACCGCGCAGCTGTCCACGCCAGCGGCCAGCTTCACGATCGAACAGATCACGAGCTATCCCTTCCCCAGCGAGCTGGCAGTCGCGCCACGGGGGTCGCGTGCTGCGTGGGTGTTCAACGAACGCGGTGTGCGCAACGTGTACGTGGCCGAAGGCCCCGGCTTCGAGGCGCGGAAGCTCACCGATTTCGCGAGCGACGACGGCCAGGAGTTGACGAATCTCTCAATCTCCGCCGACGGCAATTGGGTCATCTACGTGCGCGGCGGCGATCACGATGCGAACTGGGCGGCCGAGGGCGGCCTCGCCCCCGATCCGAACTCGAGCCCCGCGCAGCCACACGTCGAGATCTGGGCAGCACCCTTCGCCGGAGGCGTGCCGAAGCTGCTAGCGGAGGGAGACGAGCCTGTGATTTCGCCGAAGAGCGATCGCGTTGCCTACGAGCGTGACGGGCAGATCTTCGTCGTTCCGATCGACGGCAGCGTCGCGGGCAAGCGCCTCTTCTTCTCGCGCGGCACGAGCGGGTCGCCCGAGTGGTCGCCCGACGGTAGTCGCCTTGCTTTCGTCTCGAACCGCGGGGACCACAGTTTCGTCGGCATCTTTACGTCCGAGACGGAGCCGTTGCTCTGGCTCGCGCCCTCGACGAGCCGCGACCAGATGCCGAGCTGGTCGCCCGACGGTGCGCGCATCGCGTTCGTCAGGCTGCGCGGCGCCGGCGGCGCGCCCGATTCGCTGCTCCCCTTGCATCCGAACCCCTGGCAGATCTGGACCGCCGACGCACGCACCGGCGAAGGCCGCTCTCTCTGGAAGAGTCCCGAGACGCTGCATGGCTCGTATCCGACGAGCGAGGGTCAGGCGAACCTGCACTGGATGAGTGGCGGTCGCATCACGTTCCTCGCTGATCTCGACGGCTGGCCACACCTGTACTCGATCGCCGAGGGAGATGGCGCGCCGCTTCTGCTGACGCCGGGGGCGTTCATGGTGGAGGACGTGGCACCCAGCCCGGACCGCACGCATCTCGTCTACAACGCGAACACGGGAGCGAGCCGGGACGACATCGACCGGCGGCACCTCTTCACCGTGCCGGTGGATCGCGCGGCGCCTAACGAGCTGACCTCCGGCGACGGCATCGAATGGATGCCCCGTGTCACCGGCGACGGGACGATGATCGTCTTCATCGGCGGTGGCCCGAGGCGGCCGCCACTACCGGCCGTGATGCCGGTCAACGGCGGCACTCCACGTCTCCTCGCGGCGGACCACATTCCCTCCGACTTCCCGACCGATCGCCTCGTGACGCCGAAGGCGGTCGTCTTCCGCGCCGCCGATGGCACGCTGGTACACGGTCAACTCTTCGAGCAGGCAGGCGGCGCGGCGAAGAAACCGGCGGTCGTCTTCGTCCATGGCGGTCCGCCGCGGCAGATGCTCCTCGGCTGGCATTACATGGACTATTACACGAACTCTTATGCAGTGAACCAGTACCTCGCGAGCCGGGGATTCATCGTCCTGGCCGTGAACTATCGGCTCGGCATCGGCTACGGTCACGACTTCCATCATCCGGCACACGCCGGCGCGCTCGGCGCCGCGGAGTATCAGGATGTGAAGGCTGGTGCGCTGTATCTTCGCTCGTTAGGCGCGGTCGACGCGAAGCGGATCGGCATCTGGGGTGGCTCGTACGGCGGCTTCCTCACCGCGCTCGCGCTCGCGCGCAACTCCGATCTCTTCGCCGCCGGCGTCGACCTGCACGGCGTGCACGACTTCACGACGCCGGAATCGGGGGCCGGCCGCGCCTTCGCCGCGGCCGTTCAGGGTGCACGCTTCAACAGCCCACCCGATGCGCAGCATGCGCTCGACGTCGCCTGGCAATCGTCGCCGGTGTCGGCAGTGAAGACGTGGCGGTCGCCGGTGCTGCTGATCCAGGGCGACGACGACCGCAATGTGCGATTCCATCAGACGGTGGATCTCGCACGCCGTCTTACGGCGCTGGGCGTTTCGTTCGAGGAGCTCGTCTTGCCTGACGAGATTCATGGCTTCCTGCGTCATGCGTCCTGGATTACCGCCGACAGCGCGACGGTGCGGTTCTTCGACCGCACGATCGGGGGTGGCAGGCAAGCCAATGCCTCGGCCGGGAGATGATGACGCCCGCTCAGCGAAACACCTCCGTGCCAGCCGTGTAGAATTCGATTCCTCCCCCACGGAACTACCATGACGAAGGGCCTCGTTCTCTCGCTCATGCTCGCAGTGCCGGCGACGCTCGTCGCACAGAGCCACGACGCGATGGCCGGAATGAGCATGCACGATCACGCCGCGCAGCCAGTCCTGTCCGCGACGGCAAAGAAGCAGATCGATAGCGTGGCCAGGCACGCGGCTCCGCTGGCGACGACGGCCGCCGCGGCGAACGCAGGCTTCCATCCAGTCTTCGGCTGGATTCCGACGATGGGTGAGCACTGGGTCGATCGGGCGCTCATGACCAAAGACAAGCAGCTCGAGCTCGGCGCGCCGTCGAATCTCATGTTCTCGAAGATCGGTGGCCGCGACTCGCTCGTCGGCGTTGCGTATGCGTACTTCGCGCCGCAAGCCGACAGCACGCCGCCTCGACTCTTCGACGGCGCGCCTGCCTGGCACGAGCATCCGAATCTGGCGCCGCCCGGTGAGCGGCTGGTGATGCTCCATGTCTGGCTCGTGCCGTCGCCGGACGGTGCATTTGCAGGCACCAACCCGAATCTGCCCTTCTGGGCCGCAGGACTGTCCTCGCCCGATTCGGCACGCATGCGCAGCGACACCGAATTCAACGCTCGCGTCCGGCGCGCGAGCCTCGCGCTCGCCGAAGTGACCGACACAGCTTCAATATTTCCTAATCTCGAGCGACGTCCCGAGCTGCAGCCGGTGCTTGCGGCGCGCCGCGATTCCATTCGCGCCATCGTCGCCGATCTGCGGGTAGCGGAAAAGATGAAGGACACCGCGCGATGGGACCGCGCACTCGATCGTGCGGCTGCGCAGTGGGACGCGATCTATGCCGCATACCTCGCCAGCGCGCGCACGGCACAGGGGAAAGAGCGTATGGAGCGCTTCATCGGCATGCTACTCGGCCATCACGAAACTTGAGTTGGACCCAGAAGCGTGGACCAAAAAATGAACCGAGCAAAAACAAGGGCCCCCAGTGAGGGCCCTTTCGATTGCTCGACAAGTAGATACACGCGGCCGACCTGCAATTCACACTATTGCGTTTGTCCACACGCGTGTTGAACAATTAAGAAACCAGCCGCACTCCAGCTTTACCTTTCTATGGAGGCTGCCATGATTCCTCTCCGCCGCACTCTCGCGATTGCGATTCCCGGGTGTTGTCTGGTCGTCGCTGGTGCCGCCTCGTCGATGCACACGGCCGGCTGTCGAGTTCAAGGAGTATGGGAGCTCGAGTCGACTTCGAACAACGGAAAGGATCAGCCCCTAAATGGGCACAGGCAAATCAAGATAGTCACGCAGCACCACTTCATGTGGATCGGGCAGGATCCGCGACGCGACACCCTGCCACTGAGGACACAAGCGGACACGCTACGGCGATATAGTCTCGACGGCGGCGCGGGGACTTACTCTGCGACGGGGAATAGCTACATCGAGCAGATCGAGGTCTTCAACGATCCGACTTACCTTGGCAAGCCATGGAACGCAACGTGTCGGGTGCAAGGAGATCGCTGGTATCACAGCTGGTCCTTCCCCCTCGATACGACTGGCGTGCCACGCGATTCCATTGCACATGTGGTAGAGGTGTGGCGCAAGGTGGAGTAGAGCACTCACGAAACTTAGCCCTGTTCTCCGCGGTTCTTCGGACAACGCGATGACCTGTCAACCCGAGTTTGGCTGACAGGTCTTCGCGCATTACAGGATCGGCGCCTGCCAAGTTCAACAGCGCGGCAGATGTCGCATGCCCGGTGCCGCTGTTGGAGTGCTCGAGACTTCTCTGTCCCCTTCCCCGGCTTCTATTTGTATTACCCACAGCGTCGGAGCGCCTCGCCGGCACTTCGCGCATTCATCGATTACTTGCGCCGCGATCGGACCGGCGGGCGCTCCCGGAAGAAAGGTCGGCCACTCCGATGCATCGCGCATGATGAGATGCCTGCATCGATGGTTATGCCCTCGGAGCCGCTAATCACCTTTTCGGAATGACGGCATGCAGCTCTCGGACGTCGAACTGCGCATCCTCGGATGCCTGATCGAGAAGGAAGCGACAACCCCCGACAATTATCCCCTGTCGCTCAACGCGCTCACCAGCGCCTGCAATCAGCTCTCGAACCGCGAGCCGGTAATGTCCCTCGGCGAAGATCAGGTGAAGTGGGCCGTGAACAGTCTCCGCCAGCAGTCACTGGTCCGCGCGATCCAGCCAAGCGATGCGCGGGTCATGAAGTTTCAGCACCTCTTAGCGGAGAAGCTCGACCTCGATCAGCCGGCGCGCGCCGTTCTCGCGGTGCTGATGCTGCGCGGGCCGCAGACCGTGGGTGAAATCAAGACGCGGACGAACCGGCTCGCCGAGTTCGCGACGCTGGCGGACGTCGAGACGGTCCTGTCTGATTTGATCGCTCGCGGGCTCGCGGTCGAGATGGCGCGAAGATCCGGCCAGAAGGAGACACGATACGCGCACCTTCTCGCTGGTCCACCGAGCGCACCCGTGGAGGAAGTGGGAGTGGAAATCGCCGCGGCCGAGCCGAGGCGGGATCGGATCGCCGAGCTCGAGGCGTCGCTCGATGAGGTGCGTCGTGAGCTGGCCGAGCTTCGCGCGCGCTTCGAGGAATTCACGCGCCAGTTCAGCTAGCGGCGGCCTCAAGGTGGATTTACGAGAGTGATCGGCACCGAGTAGGTCGAGATAAACCATGGAGGAGTTGTTTTCGGGCTGGCACCTAGTATCACCAGAATTGCAGCCCTGTAGGACAGATGTCCGAGGAGTGAGCGCGAGTTCATGGATTCAATCACTGCCTAAGTTTGCGTTGGCCGGACGGTCGCTGTAACACGTTCCCGGAGCAGACGCGATGTGGGCACCGTGACGCGCTGGTACGTTAGTAGTCTTGAAAACATGACCTGCGCCCGGCTGATCTGGATCGCGCTTGCACTCTGCATCGGTTGTGCGCGGCGAGAGGATCGCGGCGTCCCCGCAGCTGTCGACACCGCAAAGGACTTCTGGCACGCCGTCGCCCAGGCCGGTGATACCACACGTGATACACCTGATGCCGACGACGGCCGCTGGGACGGCTGCATCGGGGACGCGGACACGATCGAGGTGAATGGGCCGACGATTATCGCGTCTTCGGGAATCACTGTTGTGAGTAGAGATACAGCGCCCGCAGCGGTGCCCCGCGACAGCGCCGCCCGCGACAGCGTCGAGGAGGAAGAGTCGGACGCCGAGGGCGGCGACAACGCGTTCCTACTAGCGGCGCTTCCTGCATGCAGGCCTCTGCACGCCGCAGGGATCAAGATGTATCTCAACGGCAATACGACGCGCATGATACTGCGCCAAGGGAAGCTCACAAGACTGCCGTTCACAGAAGACGGTTTTGTGTTCGTCGACACGAGCGGCGTCCGACACCGAAAAGAAGGCAGCCTCGGCAAGTATCGAATCTTGGCGCTGAGCGATTCACTCTTCGGTACTCATTTGTCGCGCGGGCTCGAGCCGTAAAACGCAGCGGCTACTCCGACCGCAGCGCGATCGCGGGATCGACGTGGGTCGCTCGGCGCGCCGGAAGATATGCGGCTGCCAGAGCAACCACGCCAAGAAGGAGTAGCGATGCGCCGAGGGCCACCGGGTCCGCCGGTTGAACCTGAAAGAGAAGCCCGGCCAGAACTCGTGAGCTGGCCAGTGCGCCGACCAGACCGGCCGCACCGCCTAACGCGATCACCGACAGCGCCCGGGCGAGCACGTCCCGCCGAACCCGCTCCGGACCGGCGCCGAGCGCCATCCGCAGACCGATCTCGCGCGTCTCCTCGCGCACCGTGAAGGCCATCACGCCATAGAGACCGATTGCGGCCAGCAGCAGGGCGACGAGGGCAAACGCGCCCAGAAGAAAGCTGCTGAGCCGTGGCGTGGCGAGCTCCGCGCCTAACAAGTCGTCGAACGAGTACGCATCCCAGATCGTTAGGCGTGGGTCGACCTGCGCGAGCGCTCGCCGCAGCGAAGGGAGCACGCTCGCGAAGTCCGCGCTCGTCCGCACCGCCACCGTCGCCGTCCAGCCGGGGAGTAATTGCTCCCACGGGAAGTACACCGTTGGCGTCGCGGACCGGAGTACGCGAAAATGCGTGTCCCCGACTTCGCCAACGACGGTCCGCCACGTCACCTTACCGAATGCGGTCTGGCCCACGCGCTTGCCGATCGGATCCTCACCGGGCCAGAGCTCCTCGGCCACGGCGCGACTCACCACCGCAACCGGCTCCGCGTGCTCGTTGTCCGACTCGAGAAAGGCGCGGCCGCGGATCACCGGAATGCCGAGCGTGCGAAAGAGCTCCGGGCCGCCGACGCCCGCCGCAATGAGCCTCGTCGTGTCGCGCGCCGAAGCGCCCTCGCGAACGAACCCGGCCATCCAATAGTCGGCGCCGAGGAACGGTCGCGACTCCACAGTGCTGAGCGCTGTCACGCCAGGAACCGCGCGCAGGACGGGAACGACTTCTCGCCCGAGCGCGCCGCGTTTGGGCGCCGAGTCATACGTCACCATGGGAAAGCTCACGCTGAACACCGAGAGGTGACTGGGATTGAACCCGAGGTCGAGCCGCTCGAGTCGTTCGAGGCTGTGGATCAGGAGCCCAGCGCCGGCGAGGGTGATGACGGCAAGCGCGGTCTGCGCCGCGACGAGTATTTGCTGAAGTCGGCGACGTTGGCGGGTGCGACCGCCGGCTCGCGTGTCGATGCGTAGAGGCGATGCCAGGCTCCCGCGCGCGACGGCCAGGCCGGGCGCGACACCGAAGAGGAGGGTCGCCAGCAGGGAGATCAGCGCCGCGGTGAACACTGGGGCACCCGCGAGCGAGATATTGTCCAACCGCGGAAGCTGCTCCGGCGCGGCGATGACAAGAGCGTGGAGCAACAGCTCCGCCATGAGGAATCCCGCCACGCCGCCGAGGACGGCGATGACGATACCCTCCGCGAGCAACGCCGAGAGAATGTCGCCAAAGGATGCGCCGACGGCGCGCCTAACGGCAAGCTCGTGGCTGCGGCTCGCGGCGCGGAGAAGGAGCAGGTTGCCGACGTTGAGGCACGCGATGAGGAAGAGCAACACCACCGCGGCGGACAGAATGGCGAGAATCGTCGTGGTGTTCCCGAGCACTTCATCGGCGAGACCGATCGCCTCGGAACGCGTCACGTGGTAGTGGCCGCTCGAGTGCGCGCGGGCGAGTGCTTGCGCATACGCGCGCTCCCGGAACGCGAGCCACTCTGAGCGTGCTGCGCCTGTCGTCGCGTCAGGCGCCAGTCGCGCCAGGGTGATGCCGGCCATGGCGGGCCCGGCGCGCTGGTCGCCTTCGTAGGTGTACCAGTCGTCGACACCGAACGGGAAATCGAGCCCCGGGGGAGCTACTCCGACGATGGTGTACTCGGCGAAGTGGTAGTCCGGGTCCCACGGGTCGCCGACGTCCTTGCCCAAGACGGTCGAGTCCCCGCCGAACTTCTCGCGCCACGCGCGATAGCTGAGCACGACGGCATGGCGCAAACCCGGTGCGTCGTCCGAGGAGTGCAGCAGCCGCCCTAGGGCCGGCCTTGCGCCTAACAAGTCGAAGAAGTTACCGCTGACGGCAACGGAGCGCAGCGAATAGGTGACGTCGCCCACGATGTTGGGCGACGCGACCTGGAGCTCGCCGACGCCAGCCACGTCGCGCAGCGTCCGCGTCTCGCGCTGAAGCTCCTTTCGATCAGCGGTCGGGAGAAACAGCTCGCCCTTGGGACCGAAGGCGCGCAGCACGATGAGCTGCTGCTGATTCGCGACCGGAAGGCGCTGGACGATCACCGTTCGCACGATGGTGGACATGGCGATGGCCATGCCGATGCCGATCGCAAGGATCACGGTCGTGGTGACTGCGACTGCTGGCGATCGCGCCAGACTGCGGAGCGCGATGCGCAGGTCGGAGCGAAGACGGTCGATCATGCGTGCCTCGACTAGGATCACAGAGAAGATTACCTCCTCGAGCGATGGACGGAGCACGACACGGTCGAGCCGGTGTCCACGATCTGTCCGGAAGCGAGGAACGGGCGTAGACTTGAGCTCCAACCTCAGCCGATCATGACACTGACTCGATCGATCTCGTATCTGCTGCTCGGCGCTCTCGTCGCTCCCCTTCTGACGGCGCACGCACAGCTCACCGCTCCCTCGACACCGGTCGACAGCTTCGCGCTGCGCGCACTGCACTGGCGACTGATCGGTCCATTCCGCTCCGGCCGGTCCGTCGCTGCAGCGGGATCCGCCGCGCGCCCGCTCGAGTACTACGCCGGCACTACCGGCGGCGGCGTGATGAAGACCACGGATGGCGGCTACAACTGGCAGCCGGTCACCGACAAATATTTCGGCGGCACGATCGGCGCGATCGCGGTCTATCCGGCCAATCCGGACATCGTCTATGTCGGCACCGGCGAGTACACGCTGCGCGGAAATGCCTCGCACGGCGACGGCGTCTTCAAGAGCACCGATGCCGGCAAGACGTGGGACACGCTCGGTCTTGTCGAGACGCGGCAGATCTCCCGCGTCGTCGTGCACCCATGGAATCCGGACATCGTGTATGTCGCCGCGTTAGGCCACGCGAGCGGGCCCAACCCCGACCGCGGCGTCTTCAAGAGCACGGATGGCGGCAAGAGCTGGAAGAAGACGCTATTCGTCAACGACTCCGTCGGCGCCACCGATCTGCAGATGGATCCGGCGGACCCGAAGGTGCTGTACGCCGCCATGTATCGCGTGCAGCGTAAGCCGTGGGACATCATCAGCGGCGGCGCAGGCGGTGGCATCTGGAAGAGCACCGATGGCGGCGACAAGTGGACGGACATCACCCACAACGCGGGTCTGCCGAAGGGCATTGTCGGCAACATCGGCCTCGCCGTGTCCCCCGTCGACCACCAGCTGGTCTGGGCGATGATCCAGTCCGACTCCGGCGGCCTGTTCCGCTCCAACGACGCGGGCGCGACGTGGACTCGCGTGAACGATGCCAACAACAAGACGCTCGACGGCATGGGTCCGCACTGGCGGCCGTTTTATTTCTCGAGGGTCATCGCCGATCCGGCGGACGTCAACACGGTGTATCTGCCTAACGGTGTTCTCTTCCGCAGCACGGACGGCGGCAAGCACTTCAAGGAGGTCCAGCCGTACGACAACCTGTGGGACACGCATTTTCTCTGGATCTCGCCTAACGATCCCAATCGGATGATCATCGCGGCCGACCAGGGTGCTCGCGTCAGCTTCAACAAGGGCGAGACGTGGAGCACCACTGGGTACGCCACGGGACAGTTCTACCACGTCATCGCGACGAATCACTTCCCGTATCGCGTCTGCGGCGCACAGCAGGACAACTCGGGCGCCTGCGGTCCGAGCCGCACCGACGGGATGTTCGACATCTCCGCGTGGTACTATCCTGGGGGCGGTGAGTCGGGGATCATCGCGGTCGATCCGCAGCATCCCGACGTCACCTACGCGGCCAATGAGCGCGTCGATCATGGAGCGGGCATCTCGAGCTACATGGCCACCGCGTGGGAGCGGACGGCGCCGCCGATGACGGCGAAGTATCGCTTCAACTGGACGACGCCGATCATCGTCTCTCCGCACGACCACAATACGCTGTACCAGGGAGCGAACGTGCTGCTCAAGAGCACGGACGCCGGCAAGAACTGGCAGCCGATCTCACCCGATCTCACTCGGCATGATCCACGAACGCTCATCATCGCCGGCGGCCCGATCACGGTCGAGAACAGCGGCGCCGAGAACTACGCGACGATCTTCACGATCGCGGAGTCGCCCGTGACGAAGGGCGTCATCTGGGTCGGCTCGGACGACGGGATGATCCACCTAACGAGAGACGGCGGCGCGCATTGGCAGGACGTCACGCCGAAAGGGATTCCGCCGTTCACGCGCATGTCGATGATCGATGCGTCGACGGTCGCCGCGGGCACGGCATACCTCGCCGCCAATCGTCAGCTGATGGACGACTTCAAGCCCTATCTCTTCAAGACCTCCGACTACGGCGCCACGTGGACGGAAATCGACGCCGGCATCCCGAAGAACGAGTTCACGCATGTGGTACGCGAGGACCCGGCACGAAAGGGTCTCCTCTACGCGGGCACCGAGCGCGGCGTGTGGTTCAGCTTCGACGACGGCGGTCACTGGCAGCCGCTGCGGCGCAACCTGCCACAGGTGCCGGTACATGACCTGATCATCAAGGACAACGATCTCGCGATCGCCACACACGGACGAGCGCTGTGGATCATGGACGACATCTCACCGCTACGGCAGCTCGCGGCAAATACGCTGGCCGAGAAGTCGCATCTGTTCAACCCTGCCGACGCGTACCGCGTCTCGTGGCGCAGCAACCGTCTGATTGAGAATCTTCAGAAGGGTGAAGACCCGTCGACGGGGGTGGGGATCTATTACTGGCTCGCGGACTCGAACCAGGTCGTGATGCTCGACGTGCGCGACTCGAGCGGCGCGGTCGTCAACCATTTCAGCAGCGAACAGGACTCGATCCAACGGCTCGACAGCCTGCGGCTGGACCGACTCAAGCAGACGCGCAACGACTCCCTGCGAAAGGCCGGCGTCATGGACACATCCACGCTCAACAAGCCATTCGTCGAGCCGCCAACCGACGATCCGAAGAACCGGCTCTCGAGTCCATCACGGCTTCCGAATAAGAAGGGGCTGAACGTGTTCTACTGGAATCTCCGCTACGCCGACGGCGCAACACTCCGAGACAGCATGTACCGGCTCGGTCGTGTGACCGGACCGATGGCGGTGCCGGGTCGGTACAGCGTCGCGTTCACGTCCGGCGGGAGTACTCAGCGCGCGTCGTTCATGCTCAAGCCCGACCCTCGGATTCCGGCCACCGGCGCCGAGCTGGCGGCGCGACTTGCGTTCACGCGCAAGTTGAACGACGCGTCCACGGAGCTGATCGACGCCGTGAACCGTGCGTTCGCGCTCAGGCAGGAAATCGATCGACGACTGGCAGCCGGGGCCGGAGCGGGCGTGACGCAGGCCTCGAGCGATGCGACATCGCTCCGGGCGCTCAGGGACACGTTGGTCACGTGGGGCAAGCGGATGGTGCCTCTGTTCTACGGGCACAATCAGTACGCCGAGCCGTACACGGCGACGATACTCGATGAGTTGCAGCGTCTCGGCTATGGCGACAGCAACTCGGCGCCTAACGCCATCGAGCTGAGCGCCGCGGACGCCATGATCGCGCAGGCGCACGAGGAAATCACGCGGTTCAATGCCATGCTTCGCGTGCAAACTGCGAATGTGAATGAACAGCTGAGGGCCAAGGGGCAGCCGCCGCTGAATTACTAGCGGAGTGCCGACACATGGAGAGAGTTCAAACGGGCCCTCGCTTCGAGGGCCCTTGTTTTTCAGCTGTCCGTCACGGGCGTGGGCCCACTGACACCCACGGTGGCGAAAAACCGCCCATCTGGTGACGCAACGGAATTATCCGCAAGTTTCTAACGCCGGGCGACGAGTGCCCTGACACAACGTGTCTCTCTCCCTTGGCGATCGAGGAGCGCGCGCCGCGGCGTGCGCATCCCGATCGAGCCACTGGGTTCTCGTACCTCAGGGGGTTCCATGAAAACCGGTTCCGCGCAACGAACGCTTCCTCGTTCTTCGGGTCGCGCGAGGTGGGCGATCGTACTCGCCCTCATCGCCACGCCCTTCCTCCTCCACGCACAACAAACTGGCATCGTCGTCGGTGTCGTTACCGACGGGGCCACGGGCCAGCCGCTGAGTAGCGCCGCCATCTCCATCGGCGGCACGCAGCTCGGCGCGCTGACCGATGGACGCGGGCGCTTCATCATTCGCGGCGTCCCGAGCGGTCCGGCGACCGTCCGCGCGCAGCGCCTTGGCTATCGGCCCGAAGCGAAGCCGATCGCCGTGAACGCGAACGACTCGGTGAATGTGAGCTTTGTGATGCTGCAGAGCGCTGTCACACTGAGCACGGTCGTCACCACCGGCACGGGCGGCGCGGTTTCCAAGCGCGAGCTCGGCGCTCCGATCGGCGTCGTCGATGCCGCCAAGATCGAGGACGTGAAGCCGTCCGCGGACGTCGGCTCCATTCTCGAAAGCCAGGTCGCCGGCGTGCGGTCCACGAGCGTCGGCGGCGGCGTGGGTGGTGCGAAGGACCTCCGCATCCGCGGCACGTCGAGCTTCACGCTCGACCAGCGTCCAGTCGTGTACATCGACGGTGTTCGCGTCGACACGCGCGCCACCGACTGGACGGCCAATCTCGGCAACCAGGCCTGCTGCAACTTCAACGGCGGCACCGGTGAAGACCGCATCTCCGACCTGAACCCCGACGACATCGACCACATCGAAGTCCTGAAGGGTGCGGCCGCGGCAACGCTCTATGGCTCCGAAGCGTCGAACGGCGTCATTCAGATCTTCACGAAGCGTGGCAAAACCGAAAGCGCTCCGCAGTGGTCGCTGAGTCTGGGCGCGGGCTTCGATCGTCAGCGCCCGAATTATCAGACCAAGCTCTATCCACTGTTCGTTGGGCCCGATGGCACACGCGCGCTCGACATGAACAAGACCCTCATCAAGAGCGGACCGTTCCAGTCGTACAACGCCGAAGTACAGGGCGGCGCGACGCAGGCCACCTACTTCGTGTCGGGCGGCTACTCCAGGGAAGTCGGCAGCATCCAGCCTAACGATCAAACCAAGGGCAATCTTCGCGCGAACGTGAACTGGAACGCGTCGAACAAGCTGAGCTTCGACGTGCACTCGGCCTTCGCTCGCGACTACATCGATGCGCTGCAGTCCGGGAACAACTGGGCGACGCTCACCGGAAACGCGCAGAACGGCGATCCACGACAGGCTACGGCGCTCCGCCCCTATGGCGAAGCGTGGATCTCCGTCGCGGACATCCAGCGGATCAAGACGACGAGTGACGCCAACCGGTGGACGGGCAGCGCCACCGCGAACTACGCGGTGTCGTCCGCCTTCTCCAACCACCTCACGGTGGGCGCCGATATCGTTGACGAAGCGAAGGAGCGGTTCTTTCCACAGGACGGAAACTATGGCTCGGCGTACGTCAACAACGGCGAGAAGACGAACGCTTCGCGCAACTACTCGGTCTACACGGCCGACTATCTCGGCACGCTGACCTTCCGCCTGCCGATGGGGATCGGTTCCACCTTCTCCTTCGGCGGCCAGGGCTTCTACCAGACAGAGGTGCTCACGGCAGCGATCGGAAAGCAGTTCGCCGGCCCCGGCATCTCGACGGTGAGCGCTGCGTCCCAGACCTTCGGCGCCGAGCAGTACGCGCACTCCGTGCAGGTCGGTGGGCTGGCGCAGAATCGGTTTGCGTTCGGCGACCGGCTGTTCGTGACCGTGGGCGTGCGCGTCGACGGAAACAGCGCGTTCGGGAAGAGCTTCGGATACCAGAACTATCCCAAGATCGACGCCGCCTACAACCTCGACAACTATAGCTGGCTGCCCAAGGCGATTAGCAGTCTCAAATTGCGCGGCGCGATCGGCACCGCAGGCAAGGCGCCCGGACCATTTGATTCATTCCAGACGTACCAGCCGGTCGCGGTATATACGAACACGCCGGCACTCATTCCACAGGGTCCGGGAAACGTCAAGCTCGGTCCGGAGAAATCGACGGAGATCGACTATGGCTTCGACGCTGGTTTCTTCGGCGACCGGCTTGGCATCGAGGCGTCAGTGTTCAATACGAAGGTGAACAACGCGATCGTACCGGTGGCGTTGCCGCCATCGCAGGGCTTCACCACTACCCAGTCGCAGAACATCGGCGGCCTATCGAACAAGGGTTGGGAGGCCAGCGTCAGTCTGCTCACGTTCGCACGCGGGAGCTTCAGCTGGCGCAACGAGCTCCGCATGGACGGGCTCCACAACAAGGTGACGAGCCTCGGCGGAAACTCGGGTGTCACGGACGCGTTTGGCAACCCGATCAAGGTCGGGTATCCCGTGGGTGCGGTGTTCGGCATCAAACCGGTGTCGTACGCGCCGCCCACCACGAGCGATCCCTACGGCGTATGGACGGGCACGGATACCGCCGTCTATTTCGGACCGCCGCTACCGACGTTCAACCTCTCGTACGGCCCGACGATCAAGTGGGCGCGGTTCACGTTCTACTCGTTGATCACGATGGAGCGCGGCGCGTGGTTCAACAACGGCGACTATCCGTATCGCTTCCGCCAGCACACCGGTGACGATTTCCTCAGGCTGCTCGGCCCGAATGGCGTCAACACGTTCTCGTCGGATTCGGCGGTGAACTACTGGCACACCTTCGACGCGTTCGATAAGCGCGACAACGTTCGTCTGCGCACGGTCTCGCTTGCGTTCGACGTTCCCGACCGGTACGCGCAATACGTTCGCTTCGGCCGCACGTCCGTGATGCTGTCGGCGGAGAACGTCATGTGGTGGGATAACTGCCACTGTAACGATCCGAATTCCAACTGGGCAGGTGCGGACCCGTTTGGCAACAATGGGGCATTTCTCACCGATCCGTCGCCGCGCCTCTTCCGAATGAGCATCCGGACACGCTTCTGATCGACTGCCACGACTTCTTTCTCAACGAGATATCTCACATGCGCATGATAAAGAACCGACAGGCGGTCAGATGCACGTGGGCGGGAGCGATGCTCCTCGCCGCGATCGGCTGCCATGATCTACTCACCGTGCAGAATCCGCAGGCATTCACGAACGACGCGGCAAATGCAGCGAACCTTCTCCCGGCGGTCGCTGCCGGAGCGGAAGGCGGCATGCAAGTGGCCGTCGGGAATTTGGCAACGATGTCGGGAATGTTGTCCGATGAGCTCTGGCATACGGGGACGTGGAGTGATTGGCTCGATGTCTCCAAGGGCCTGATCAGGAAGAACTGGCCGTTCGATGGTGCATTCAGCCAGCCGGAGAACGCCATGCTCCAGGCTCGCGGCGCGGCGGAATCAGCGTCGCGGCGATTTGAGAATGTGCTCAAGGATACGGCGCACGTCAGCCCGCTCTTCATCACCTCGGAGATGGCTCGCGCCTGGGCCGACCTCGAGCTCGCGATGGCGGTGTGCGAGATTCCGTCGACGGCGGGTGCGGCGCCCGTGTCCGACACCGTGATCTTCAAGCAGGCGGCGGATACGTTCACGATGCTGATTCCGCTCATTCAGGCCGCGCATTTCGCGAAAGACGCCGATCGGCAGGCCCGGCTCAACCAGGCACACGCCGGACTCGCTCGCGCCGACTTGATGCTCGGCAACTACGCGGGCGCGTTGACCAACGCACAGGCGGTGCCCGCCGGTTTCCGGTACGACGCCGTGTACTCGAACAACAGCGATTTTCAGAACAACCAGATGGCCAACCAGGGGAACGCGAACTACAACCGCTCCTTCTCCATCCGTGCCAGTGTATGGGGGAGCCTGATCGACACGGTCAACTTCGCGATGCGCGACCCGTACAGCGGCCTCCCGGACCCACGTGTCCAGCTCGGACACGACAACAACAACGCGCTCGGCTACGCGCGCGGCTCCGACGGTGTAACTGTGTTCTACAGCATCGGGAAGTATCCCAGCCTCGCGTCGCCTATCGCGCTCACCAAATCCGAGGAGATGAATCTGATCATCGCCGAGGTGAAGTGGCACAACAACGACTATGCGGGCGCGGTGGCCGCGATGAACATCAATCGCGAGCTGCCGAACGTTGCCCTTCCCGACCTCACGGTCCCGACGACTGGCGACGTGTCCACGCAGGTCCGCGACATGATCCTGCAGGAGCGCTTTGCGGTGCTGTTCGCTGAGGGGTCTCGCCTGCAGGATCTCTATCGTTTCGGTCTTGTGAAAGAACGCCTGGGCCCGGGCCGCGCGACCAAGCTTCCTCTTTCGCGCACCGAACAGCTGACCAATCCGCATATCGGAGCAGGAAAGGAGTCGTGTCCGGCGGTGAGCTGAGCTGCCTGACGAGTCACGCGATGAACCGGCGCCGGTTCATCGCGCGGCTCGGCGCGGCCGCGTGCGGGAGCGCGTTGCTTGCATTCGCTGACGCCTGCGGCGGCGGCGAATCCGACCGCCTAACGGCGCCGGGTGCTACCGGAACAGTGCGCGGTACCGTCGTGGACCTGAGCGGTCGACCGCAGGGAATCGGGCGCATTTATTTATTGGCAAAGAGCGGATTCAACTCGGGCGTCCACGCGGATGTCACCGCCTCCGGGGACTACGATTTTGGTTTGGTTGCGGCGGGTGAGTATCAGGTGCGGTTCTGGGGCGCCAACCTGGCCAGCGTGCCTGAGCCGCTCCCCAACCCGGTGCGCATCACGGTAACACCTAACGAGACAACGGTGGTGCCGTTTCAGATCCAGGTCGGACCGGAGGACGATGCCGACGTCGACATCTACGCCGGCGACTATTTCTTTCAGAGCCAGCCGGTCGGTGAAGCGAACGGCACCGTCGTGGCCAAGCTCGGCACGACCATTTGCTGGTACAACGTCGGCCAGAAGGTGCATAGCGTGACCGGCGGACCCTGGGGTGACTCCGGACCGATCGCGCTGGACGGCAACTTCATGTGGACGTCGGATCAGATCGGGACATTTCCCTACCGCTGTCGTTTTCACGGAACTCAGATGATCGCGACGCTGCAGATCATTCCATAACTCTCTGTTCAACACAACGCCTGTAGGCCGCTGATACCACTGACCCGCCCTGACACCCATGACGGTCTCCTCAGCAGTAGGACCTCCTCTCACCGACTCGAATTCGTGATTTGTTGAAGTGCCGCGGAAGGCTTCCCGACGAAGTTCACAAACATATCGCCACGAGAGTGAGGAGCTCTCTCCGCACATGGAGTAAGTCAGTGGTATCAGCGCCGTGTCAGCGGTTTCAGCGGCCATTTCCATACTCAATAGGACTCCAGTGATTAGGACTCCAATGATCATGCGCGCTCAGATCGCGGTCCTCGTGATCGCACTCGTCGCCGCGCAACCCGCGTCGGGACAGCAGACTGATCCCTACATCTGGCTCGAGCAACAGACCGGCGACCGTGCCATGGCCTGGGTCCGCGCCGAGAATGCAAAGACGGCCGCGGTGCTCGAGAAAGATCCACACTTCGCGCGACTCTACAGCGAAGCACTCACGGTGGCACAATCGAACGACCGCATTCCGTACGCGCGCTTCATCGGCGGTCAGCTCTACAACTTCTGGCAGGACAGCGCGCACGTCCGCGGCATATGGCGTCGCACGACACTCGCGAGCTATCGCACCGCCTCGCCCAAGTGGACGACGGTGCTCGATCTCGATTCGCTCGCCCGCGCTGAAAAGGCAAACTGGTTCTGGCAGTACGCGGAGTGCCTGCCGCCGGCGGAGCAGCGCTGCCTGATCGCGCTCTCCGATGGCGGCGAGGACGCGAACACCGTGCGTGAGTTCGACCTCGCCACGCGCACCTTCGTGAAGGACGGCTTCGTCCTCCCCCGCGGCAAGCAGGACGTCGCCTGGGTTGGTGAGGACACGCTGCTCGTCACGCGCGAATGGAATCCCGGCGAGCTCACGAAGTCAGGGTACGCGTACATCGTCAAGCGAGTCGTGCGTGGCCAGCCGCTGTCGGCCGCGGTCGAGATCTTCCGTGGCGAACCGACGGACGAGCTGCCCTCGGGCGCCCAGACGTTGACTGACGACGCCGGTCACCGCATAACGACGATCACCCGTGGCGTCACGTTCTTCGAGTCGAAGAAATTTGTCGTGAACGGCGCGAACGTGAGCGAACTGTCTATTCCGGCCAAGGCTCGATTCGTCGGCATGCTCGACGGTCAGGTGATAGTGCGTCTCTCCGCGCCGTGGGACGCTGGATCGAGCCAGATCAGCACCGGCTCGCTGGCGAGCTTCGACGCCGCGGCCGCGATGCGAGACCCCGCGCATCTCGCGCCCGTGGCGATCTATCAGCCGGGACCGCGGGAATCGCTCGAGGACGCGGGCGCCACGCGTGACGCGCTCTTCGTGGCGATCAACCAGAACGTGCGTGGACGGATATTTGAATTCAGGCGCGGTGCCGACGGCAGTTGGACCTCCAGGCGCATCTCCTTTCCCGACAATCTCGCGTTAGGCGTCGCGGGGACCAATCCCCACGGCAGCGAAGCATTCGTGAACGTCGAGGGATTTCTGACGCCGAGCAGTGTGTGGCTCGCCGACGCCCGCACGGGGAGTGTGTCGAAGGTGAAGTCCCGCCGAGCGCAATTCGACGCGTCCCGCGACACCGTCGAGCAACTCGAGGTGGCGTCGATCGACGGGACCAAAATTCCGTATTTCGTCGTGCATCCGAAGGGGATGAAGCTCGACGGTGCGAACCCGACGATCCTCACCGCGTACGGTGGATTCGAGATCTCGAGCCTGCCGAACTACCAGGACATGGGCGGCAAGCTCTGGCTCGCGCGGGGCGGGGTGTACGTGCTCGCGAACATCCGTGGCGGCGGCGAGTTCGGCCCCGCATGGCACGAGGCCGGCCTCAAGACGCACCGCCAGATCATTTACGATGACTTCGCGGCGGTGGCGCAGGATCTGATCGCGCGCCGCATAACGAGTCCGCGCCGGCTCGGCATCGAAGGCGGCTCGAACGGCGGCTTGCTGATGGGCGTGGAGATGACGCAGCATCCCGACCTCTTCCACGCCGTCGACATCGCCGTGCCACTGCTCGACATGCTTCGTTTCGAGCAGATCGATGCCGGCGCGAGTTGGGTGGGCGAATACGGCAGCGTTGCGAACGCGGACGAGCGCGCATTCTGGGAGCGTACGTCGCCGTACCAGAATTTGAAGGCGGGCGTGAAATACCCCGAGCCACTCATCTGGACGACGACCAAGGACGACCGCGTTGGTCCACAGCACGCGCGCAAATTCGCGGCGAAGATGGCAGCGCTAGGCGATCCGTATCTTTTCTACGAAGTGATCGAAGGAGGGCATGGATCAGGCGCGAATCTGAAAGAGCGCGCACATACGTCCGCGTTGGAGTTCACGTACTTCGTCCGGAAGCTGATGGACCCACTGACAACCGCGACTACGAATAGACCTTAGTCTGTCGTCACCGCGCCGAAGTGCAGGGGGTAGCATCAGGCAGCGCCGGACCACGTCGGGCGCTTCGGCTCGCGTCGGCTCTCGGCCATGTCGTCGTGCGCCGGGACGGCGCTCGTCAAGCCGTCCATTCCATTCCTCCCCTTCCTATCGCGTTCCTCGCGGCCACAGGTGCGGGACGACCGCCGGGACTTCACGCTGATAGCGTCGATACTGTTCGCCAAAGTGGGCGAGGAGCATGTGCTCCTCTTCCCGAACGCGGAGAAGAAGACCGATCCCCAGCAGAACAAGACCGACGAAGGAACCGAGCGTGCCGCGGACGATCGTCGTTCCAATCAAGGCGAGCAGCAGACCCGAATAAATCGGATGCCGAGTTGAGTCGTAGGGGCCTGTTCGTATGACTTCGTGATTGGATTTGATGGTGATGCTCCCGCTCCAGAGCCGCCCGAGGTGCGCGCGCGCCCAGATCGAGACGCCAAGCCCGAGCGCAGTGAGAATCGTGCCGAGCCAGCCGAGCCAGTAGACATCAGGGAGCACCGGTTTGAGCAGCACGCCAAACCATGCGGGATGCATGAACATGAGCACTGAGCCAAGAGTCAGCGGAACTCGGTCCTTGAAGCGATTCGTCTTCGACTGACGCGCCACCGCTGGCGCTGTGCGGAGCGCGGAAAAGAGCCATACAAGGACCCAGACTATCCAGAAAATGTCGGCGACGATACGTGGTTCGGTCATGTGGAATCGGTATTGGCTGAGCTGCGACATGCAGTACCCACGTCTTCTTACGATTTAATGGGCAATATTGTTTTACGGGGCGGTCGATCCATGGTACATCCATGAAAGCGAACACCTAGCCGTTCTCTTCGGCTGCCTGGATGGTCATTCTTCCGTTCAGTCTCATGAATCCGCCCTGCGCCGGTGTCACAGCGGTGTATGCCTCACGGGCGCCATAGTCGAGAACGTGAACAACCGTGCTTCCGATGTGCTCCTGCCAGGACAACATCACCAGGTCCTTCCGCACCGTGACGGCTTCATAGGGAATGGTATCCGAGAAGCCCCGGTTGTCGCCCGCAACGATTTCGACAGTCAATTCACGTTCGGAGTGAACCGTGATGCGCGGCGTGAAGGCCGGGAACTCGATCTCGAGCACCTGGCCAGGACGGAGCGGGGACAACAGCTGCGTTGAATCTTTCATATTCCGCACGCTTAACCGGGTGAACCGGCGCTTCGTCACGCTGCTTGCGCAGCTCGGAATCTCTCTTTACGAGGACGAGGAGTCGGTCAGGCGCGGCGCGCTCGCGGCGTATTTCGTTTCACCGGGCTACCACCGTTAGGCACCTCTCCCTGCCATGCTGCTCCTCGCGGAGGGCCCACTGGTCGTGCTCTACTGGATGTGGCGGGTGCCTCGCAATCAGAATCTGCGAGGTATTCTGACCCGGGCTCGTGAGCGCAGGAGAACAGGCTGAGGACGATGGCGGTACTACGTCAGGCGCTTCGGCTCCCGATCGCTGTCCGCCATGTCGTCGTGCGCCGCGGCAGTGCTCCTCGACGGTGCGGGAGACGGAGAGTTCAGCTCTCCGCCGATCTCACTCATGCCTTTCTTGAACTCGCGAATGCCTTTGCCGATGGAGCCGCCGATCTCGGGGATTCGTTTGCCCCCGAAAAGGACGAGGCAGATCAGCAACAACATCAACAGCTTCTCCGGGCCCAGCTCGAACACGACGGATCTCCGTTGCAGGTGGTGCTGCATAGTTGTCGCGGTGGCGAGCCGTCGTGAAGGTCCCGACACCGTCTTTGTCGTTTCTTGATGCCCCCGCCCACGCCCGCCGCGCAGCTTTAAACACAGGCTGCACTCTCGCGTGGGTGAGGGATCCATGGCATCTCAGGGTCGCGCGATCGTTCCCCTGCTGCGCACGTACGCCCTGCGCGCGGCCTCGGCTGCGCTACTGCTCGGCGTCGCCGCGCCCACTTCCCTGCCTCGCCTGAACGCTCCGGAGCGCAACAACATCAAATACGACGGCCGGTTCACCTTCGCACGGCTCGTCTATACCACCGGTCCGGGCGGCTACTACTATCGCGGCCTTCCCGCCTGGGCGCACGGCTACAATGTCGCCGAAGAGAATCTGATGAAGATCATGCGCGAGGTCACGGCGCTCCGGCCGCATGTCGCCGAGAGCAACGCGCTCGCGCTCGACGATCCGGAGCTCATGAAGTATCCCGTTGCGTACATGACGGAAGCCGGCTTCTGGACGATGACCGACACGGAGGCCGCGTCGCTCCGTAAGTATTTGCTCAAGGGCGGCTTCATCATCTTCGACGATTTCCGCGACGACTTTCGCAGCGCCGGCTGGGCGAACTTCAGCATGCAGATGGCGCGGATCCTTCCGGAAGCGCACGTCCTCGATCTCGCGCCCACGCATCCGATCTTTCACGCCTTCTTCGATATCGACACGTTCGACGACTTGCCGCAGTACTATGACCGTGGCCGTCCGATCTTTCGCGGGATCTTCGAGTACAACGATCCGACGAAGCGGTTGATGGTGATGATCAACTTCAATACGGACGTCTCGAACTACTGGGAATTCTCGGCCACGGGATTCGTACCGATCGAAGAATCCAACCAGGGGTACAAGCTCGGCGTCAACTACGTGATGTACGGGCTAATGCATTGAGGCGTGTAATCCCGCTAGCGCCCTTGCCAGACCGGAACCTGCTCCATTGCGCAGCGAAAAAGCCGCACGAACTCGCGCACCGACTCGCGATCATCCGATACGCGATGAATCAGATAGAAGCCGAGCATGAACTGCGCGTCCTCGATGGGGATCACGGCGACGCCGTGCGGCGGCTCCTCGCCGACCGAATGGGTCGTGATCGTCCAGCCGGCTCCCGCCACCACCATCTGCGCGGCAAGCGCAAAGCTCGCGGGCGCGGCCACCACACGCGGCTCGTAACCCCCGGAGCGCACCACGGCGACCATCTGGTCGTGCAACACCTCCGCGTCATCGCGTGAGGGAACCAGCAGCGGTGTCCCACGCAGGTCGCGAAGGGTCACCGTCGCGCGGTCGGCGAGCGGGTGGGTCTTCGGAAGCACAGCGCTGGCCGCCGGCTCGTCGAGCATGCGATGCGACATGACCGCCGGGCCATAATCGTTAGGCTGCATGGCGATCGTGAAGGAGATATCGGTCAGGCCATTCACGAGCGCTCGTGGGGCCAATGCCCACGGTGTCATGTCGTACTCGACCTCGACCCCCGCCTGCGCCTGACGAAACGCATCGATCGCCCGCTGAACGGGGCGTGCGCGGTTAGGCCAATCGGGTGGCGTGACGCGGAGAACGTCGAGCCGAGTGCGCAGCGCAGTCTTGCGTGCCGACACGACCGCAGCGTCGGCCGCGGCTACAACCTCGCGCGCATGCTCGAGAAATGCGGCGCCGGCGGGGGTGAGCCGAACTCCACGCGCGTGCCGCTCGAGCAGCTGCGCGCCGATCTCACGCTCGAGCGCGCGGATCAGGCGCGTGAGCGCCGGTTGCGCTACTCGCAGCCGCCGCGCAGCTCGACCGACGTTCAGCTCTTCGGCGACGGCGACGAAGGAACGGAACCGCTTGACGTCCACCATGTCGAGGTGCTGCGCAAAGGGTTAGGCAGCGATACCGAAACGGCATCGCTGCGAGGCGCAGAAAGTATTGGTCGCCAACCCAACTCGCAACATACGTTTACCGGCCAAAACCCCCTCCAGCGAGAGAGATCATGAGCGCGATCGTACTGATCACCGGCGCGAGCACCGGCTTCGGACGCAATGCCGCCGAGCGGCTCGCCAGGCGCGGCCACCGGGTATTCGCCACGATGCGGAACACGGCCGGCCGGAACGCCGAGCATCGCGCTGCCCTCGAGCAGCTGGCGGCGGACGAGCACCTCTCGCTCCGCGTCCTCGAGCTCGACGTCACGCGCGACGACTCCGTCTCGAGCGCTGTCGACGCCGCACTCCGCGAGGCGGGATACCTCGACGTCGTCATCAACAACGCCGGCTACGCGGGCATCGGTGTGACCGAGGCGTACACGCCACAGCAGTTCGAGCAGATGTTCGCGGTGAACGTGATCGGCGCCGTTCGCGTCAATCGCGCAGTGTTGCCGTCCATGCGCGCGCGGCGCAGCGGTCTGCTCGTTCATATCAGCTCCGGTGCCGGGCGCTGCGCGGTCCCGGCAATGGCCGCCTATTGCGCGAGCAAGTTCGCGCTCGAGGCGATCGCCGACACCCTGCGATTCGAGCTCGTTCCCTTCGGAATCGACTCGGTGCTCGTGGAACCGGGGATCTATCGCACGCCCATCTTCGATAAGAACGACGTGCCCGCGGACACCGCACGCCTCGAGTCGTACGGCGACGCAGCGAACTATGCGGATCGCGTTCTCAACACGTTCCTGTCGGCCATCAATGCCCCCGACGCGCCGGGCAGCGAGGAGGTGGCGGAGGCACTCGTCAGGCTGGTCGAGATGGAGCCCGCCGAGCGCCCGTTCCGCACGCTCGTGAGTCCGGCGATGGAGCAGCTGCTGTCGTCGTTCAACGCGGCGGCAAACGAACTGCGACCGATCGTCGCGCAGATCTTCAACGTGCCTGAGTTGGCGGAAGTGCCGCGAGAATCACCGGTTGCCGTCTAGGAGGAATCATGATCAAGGTCAGCGTGCTGTATCCGAACACTCCCGACGGACACTTCGACGTCGAGTACTACCTCACACGTCACATCCCACTCGTGCAGTCGCGTCTCGGCGATGCGCTCAAGCGTGGTGAGATTGAGAAGGGGATCAATGGAGGAGAACCGGGGACGAAGCCGCCATTCCGTATCTCCGGGCATCTTTTCTTCGAGTCGACCGAAGCGATGGAGAACTCGCTCTTCCGGCACATGCCCGAACTGCTCGCGGACATCCCGAATTACACGAACATCCAGCCAACGGTGCAGATCAGCGAGGTGCTGCTGTGACGACTCAGGCGATAGCAGCAGACCAAGCACTGGCGAAGCTTGCCGGTCGTCGCCCGCTCGAAGGCAAGTGCGCCCTCGTCACAGGAAGCTCGCGGGGCATCGGGCGCGGAATCGCGCTGCGTCTCGCCGAGCAGGGCGCGGCCGTCGCGATCAATTACGTCGAGAACGAGGCCGCGGGCCGCGCGACGCTGGACATGGTTCGCGAATGCGGAGTCGACGCCGAGCTGATACACGCGGATGTATCGCGCCCTGAGGAGTTGACGCGACTCGTCCGGCACGTCCACGGACAATTCGGCGCGCTCGACATCTTCGTCCACAACGCGTTAGGCAACCTGCTCGGCTTTCTTGCTCCTCCCTTTGCCTGCACGCTCGAGCAGTTCGATGAAGCCTTTCAGTGTCAGGCGCGCGCCTTCTTCGTCGCGACCCGTGAGGTCGCGGGCGTCATGCGAGATCGCGGACGCATCATCGCGCTGAGCCACTGGCCAGGTAGCCACCTCGGCGGATTCCAACCGTATTTCGCGATGGGCGCGAACAAGGCGGCGCTCGAGGCGATGTGCCGCTTCTACGCGGTGGCGCTGGCGCCGCGCGGGATTACCGTCAACGCGGTGTGCGCGGGGATCACCGATGACAGCATCGTGAACAAGCTGCCCGACGCGCTACAGCAGGCGATGTTCGCGTGGCTGCGGAGTGGTTGGTCGCCGGCAAAACGACCGACGACGCCCGCCGACATCGGAGGCGCCGTCGCCGCGCTGTGCTCGGAGGACGCAGGCTGGATCACCGGTCAGACGGTTGTCGCGGACGGCGGGGCGACGCTGATGAATCCCGAGGTGCCGCTGGATTTCCAGCGGCCGTGATCAGAACGTGTCCGAGCACCCCGAATCGATGCATCCACGAGTCCCAACCCTCGGAAGTCGCTTGATCACGCCGGCGTTGAACCTAACGAGAGAGTCACCGCGGTCGCCCTCGCGTCGCGTCTCGAGTTCGACGAAGCGATCCCAATCATGGAACGGGCGTGCTCGCTCGATCCCGTGTCGGTGAACCTCTGCCACAACTTCGCTTTTCTGCTGCGTTTCAGTCGACGGTATGAGCGTGCGCGCGCTGAGATCGAACGTGGTATGAGTCTCGATGCCGACCACGCGGGGGCCTACTGGGTGCTCGGGCATCTCGAGCTCGATCTCGGCCCGTCGCGGAAGCGATCGCCGCACTGGAAACTGGCGTCCGCCTCGCGAAGGGATCTTCGCTACATGAGCGGAGTCTGAACAATCAGACGGTGAATCCAGATGCCTAACGCGTGGCCCGGTAGAAACGAGAGCCCCCGTCGAGCGGAAACGCTGACGGGGAAGTAGTTTCAACGACGGGGTGGGATTCGAACCCACGGTACGCTATTAACGTACACAAGCTTTCCAGGCGTTCTCGTTAGGCTCAAGATCCCGACGTGATGTCCTTTTTCATAATGCGGACGGCGCGATCTGCCGGGATCGAACTTAGAGAATGTCGTGCTTTGCCGCGCTGAATCCAGACTCGAATCCAGACCCCATTCAGGTTTGTGATACACAAGCCTACCGAGACCGAGGTGAGCTGTAGGTCGCTTTGGCTGATTCCTCGGCCTCAGCGGCTGTGAGAACTATCGCCCAGCTTCGAGCTCGCGGGTCATCTCGACCATAGTTGGCCGAAAACCCGCGCTCGCGAAGAGACTCCGAGCGGCTTCGTTCTGCTCGGCCGTCGACAGCACCACCTGTGACGAACACCTCTCGGAGAGCGCGGCGAGACTCGCCTCCAACAACTGCCGGCCAATACCGAGCCCACGAAATTCCGGATCGACAATGATGTCTTGAATGACTCCAGCCGGTCCGCGCAACGCCATGTAATCGTAGCCTTCGATCGTCGCATACACGTAGCCGACCACATCCCCATGATCATCGGCAACGAGAACAATCACGTTCGGATCAGCGAGCTGCTTGACCAGGAACGCCGCGTAATCGGCGGGTGTGCGATCACGCGTTGGAAGAAACCGCTGCTCGTCGAACGCGTGGTGCTCTTCCACGAGCAGCGCGCCAAGCCGGCCAAGCCGGGGCAGGTCGGCGCTCGTCGCGCGTCGAATCGTAGTTGCGGTCAGTGCCAGTGTTGTCGACATAGGAGTCTCGCCAGGAGTTTGTTTCGCCGATCGTGACAAGTAATCAATCGTCAGGCGGCCCTCCGATCTACGAGACCCGGCTGTATGGGCCATGAAGGCTTGCTTCATAATCGTAGGCCGTGAGCGCCTGAAAAAGCAGCGACTGGCTGACGGTGAATTCGTTAGGCATGGGAATCGCCCGAGCGGCTGGCACCACAACAACACTCGCGTACGACCCGGGCGCGTCGATGCACGCGACACGAGTGCCGACGCCGACGTTCGCTCCGGGGCCGGCTTCCCGTACTCGACCCACGCCCTCGAGCCCGGGATAGTACGGGAGCGGCGCGCCATGACTTCCCTTCCGCTGATATACGTCGAGGTAGCTGATGCCCGAGGCTTCAACGTCCACGAGCAATTCTCCAACCTTCGGCCGCGGCGTGTCCGTCATCGGCTCGATCTGCAACTGCGCCGGATCGCCGAACGCACGGACGACTACTCGCCGTCGGTCCGTCATTTGCCATCGCGCGGCAGTATCCGCACTGTTGCGGCGCGTGCGCCTGATTCGATCATCGGGGCGAGGTACTCGCTTCCCGCGTACTTCGAGCGGTAGGCGTCATCGACGCGATCATTCAACGCGGCGTCCTTCACCGGTTCGAAGGTGACCTCCGTCGTCGTCCCCGCGGCGCTGATGCGTCCCGCCTTCTGTTTCAGCGCGGCCTTGTACCAGCTGGAGCTCGTACCGTTGTAGGCACGCACGTAGAGATCGTCACTGACGACGACCGACCAGATCCACGTCGGCGTGCCGTACGTCTCGCCGTCGTCGCGGAACGGCGAAATGTGCAGATCGTCGGTGTCGGCGATCTTCCTCAGCTGATTCTCTGACCATTTCGTCATGTTCATTCTCCCTTTGCTTTCCCAAGCGTACGCCTGAGGCGCTTCGCGGCCCGCTCAGCGCACGCGGGCGAGATGTGGTCGCCGCGTTCGCCCCATAGCCGCAACGAATGCAGACGCGGCGAGAACCGCGGCACTGACCAGGAACGTGCTCCCGTAGCCGCTCCGGTCGTAGAGAAAGCCACCCGCCGTCGCTCCGAAGGCGATCGCCAGCTGGATCACGGCGACCATGAGTCCACCGCCGGCCTCTGCGTCGTTAGGCAATACCTTGCTCAACCATGTCCACCACGCCACCGGCGCTGCCGTGCCGAGAAGCCCCCACACTCCGAGCAAGATGCCGACCGTGATTGGAAAGCCACCAAAGGCCGTAAGAGCTATGGCGATCGCAGCCATCGCCAACGGCATCACGATCAGCAGGCTGTAGAGACGTGAGCGAAGCAACAGGCCGATCAGCCACGTGCCCAGCAGTCCCGCGCCACCGGAGATCAGAAGGAAGAGCGAGAGCGTCGACACGTCGACGCGCGTGACCGTCTCCAGGAACGGCCGCAAGTACGTGTACAGCGCGAACTGACCGAGGAAGAACAACGTGACCGCGATCATCCCGGTTGGGACTTGGCGCCGCCGAAGAACCCTGAGCACGGTTCCGCTGCCCGCAGTGGGCTCGACAGGCATCGGCGGCAGCTTCGCGAACAACCAAGCCAGCGTCAGCGCCGCGAGCGGAACGACCGAGAAGAACGCGCCGCGCCAGCCGACGTACTGGCCGAGGAAGCTGCCTAACGGTGCAGCGACAGTCGTCGCCAGGGCATTGCCGCCATTTAACACGCCCAGGGCACGGGGGACGTCCGGTTCGGGCACCAGGCGCATGACCGTGGCCGCCGACATCGACCAGAAACCGCCGATGACAACGCCGATGAGCGCACGGCCGGCCATGAAGACAGCGGCGTTCGGCGCGAATGCCACCGTCACGCCTGACACCATCATCAACAAGGTCAACGACAATAGCACGAGACGGCGATCGATCCGTCGCGTTGCCGACGAGATGCCGAGACTCGTCAGGACCGCAAAGACGCCGGACATGGCGATCGCCTGACCGGCGCGGCCTTCAGTGATGTGAAGATCGGTGGCGATCGGGGTCAGCAGGCTGACCGGCATGAACTCCGAGGCGATCAGCGTCGCGACACACAGAGTGAGTGCGAAGACCGCACCCCACCGCCGCGTCGGCAACGGTGTCGCCTCGCCTTCATATTCCTGCTCGTATGCAACTTGAGTAGCCATGTGCTCTTCTGTTTGAGCGCAGCCGGGCCGCGCCTGTTGTCATCGCCGGACGTCATCATCGCGGCGTGACTGGGAATCAATGGAGCGCGAGATCACCGATCTACGAGACAACGCTGCACGAGCTTTTAAGTCATGCTTCACAGTGAGGCGGCACGATGAGCGAGAAAGGAGGCAGACCTGTAGCGGTCGTTAGTGGCGCGAATCGCGGAATCGGACTCGAGGTCTGTCGCTCACTCGCGGCCTCTGGGCTACACGTCGTGCTCGGCAGTCGAAGCGCCGCTGCCGGCGAGAAGGCAGCGAAGCCGCTGATCGCTGGCGGCCTCGACGTCGAGCCGCACCCGTTGGACGTGACCGATGACGCGAGCGTGCGCGTGCTCGTCGATCACGTCGAGCGCGTGCTCGGTGGCGCCGACGTACTCGTCAACAACGCGGGTCTCTTGCTCGACGAGAGTGAGGACGTGCTCGAAGTAGATGTCGAGCACTTTCGCGCCTGCGTGGAGACGAACGTCTATGGTCCGCTGCGCCTGGCCCAGGCGTTCATGCCCGGAATGATCGCGCGCGGCTACGGTCGCGTCGTCAACGTGTCGTCCGGAGCAGGGCAGATCTCGTCGATGACTGATTACGCGCCGCCATACTCCCTGTCGAAGGCAGCTCTGAATGCGCTCACGCGTCTACTCGCGTCTGCAGGACACGAGCGGGATGTGCTCGTCAACGCGGTCGATCCTGGCTGGGTGCGCAGCGACATGGGTGGGCCAGGTGCGGCGCGGTCGCTCGAGCAGGGCGCTGACACCATCGTCTGGTGCGCAACGCTTCCTAGAGGCGGCCCTTCCGGCCGATTCTTTCACGACCGGAAAGAGATTCCCTGGTAAAGCTTAGAGCAGCGGATGGGTGTGCCAGGTCATCGGCGCTTCTCAGCCGGATGCGATCCAATCAATGGTTTTCACCCTCGGCATCTACTTGACCTGTCTTCATGACCCGTTAAGCGTTACTTCACAATGTCCGAGGACCTCAATGCCATGGCCGTATTCGTTGCCGTCGCCGAAGCGAAGGGCTTCCGCGCGGCGGGCGATCGCCTTGGCGTGAGCGCGTCCGCGGTGAGCCAATCGATTCGCAAGCTCGAGGAGCACCTCGGCGTTGTCCTGGTGCAGCGTACAACGCGCAGCGTGCACCTCACCGATGCCGGCGAACGTCTTCTGGCTTCTGTACGGCCAGCGCTCGAGGAAGTCCGCGCAGCCGTTGCTGCAGTTGGCGAGCTCACGAATGAGCCACGAGGCATGCTACGTCTCGTCGTCTCCTACGGTGCGGAGCGCTTCCTCCGCGACGAGCTCCTCACGGAGTTCCTCTCGACGCACCCTCATATCCAGCTGGACATCGCGGTGACGAACGAAATCCGCGACATCGTGGCGAGCGGGTATGATGCCGGCATTCATCTCGGCGAAGTGATCGATCGAGATATGATCGCTGTGCCGGTGTCCGGCGATCTTCGGCTCATCGTGGTTGGCGCGCCGTCGTACTTCGCACGACATCGCAAGCCGAAGCATCCGCGCGATCTGGTGGAGCACGAGTGCCTCAACTGGCATGCGACACCCGATGCGCCGCCCTACCGTTGGGAGTTCACGGAGAATGGCCGCGACTTCTCGGTCGCTGTCTCGACGCGGGTGCTCACGACCGACCCTGTGCTCCTCGTTAGGCTCGCCGTGACCGGAGTGGGGCTGGCGATGCTTTTCGAGAGCCAAATACAAGAGCAGCTTAGACGGCGCGAGCTCGTGCCAGTGCTCGAAGAGTTCTCGACGCCCTTCCCCGGATTCTACCTCCACTATCCGCAGCGTCGCCACGCGTCGCCTGCGCTCCGCGCGTTCGTGGATTTCGTCCGCGGCTCGCGGTCGACTAGCCGCCGGGGTTCCGGATCTCGTCGACGAGGACCGCCTCGTTAGGGCGTGAGCATTGTCTTGATCGCGCGCCGCTCGTCCATCGCGCGATAGCCCTCCGCAACACGCTCGAGGGGAAGCGTGAGGTCGAACACTTTCCCGGGGTTGATCTTCCCCTTCCATATGAGGTCGATCAGCTCCGGCAGATATCGCCGTACCGGCGCCGGACCTCCAAGCAGGTGGACCTCGGCGAAGAAGAGCTCGAGTCCGGGCAGCGCGACGCCGTGCGAGACGCCAACGTATCCCACATGTCCGCCAGGGCGCGTGGCGCGGATCGCCTGCATCATCGACTCCTGCGTGCCGACCGCTTCGATCACCGAGTGCGCACCGAGTCCGTCAGTCATGTCCTTGATGCGCGCCACACCCTCGTCGCCGCGCTCGGTGATGATGTCCGTTGCGCCGAATTCGCGGCCGAGCTTCTGGCGGTCCTCGTTTCGACTCATGAGGATGATGCGCGCCGCGCCCATCTGTTTCGCGGCGAGCACGCCGAGTAATCCAACCGCGCCATCGCCGACGACCGCTACAGTCTTGCCCGGCGCCACTGCGGCAGCGTCGGCAGCGAACCAACCGGTGCCCAGGACGTCCGAGGCCGCGAGCAAACTCGGAACCATCTCGTTAGGCGGAAGCTCAGGCGTCGCGACGAGTGTACCGTCCGCGAGTGGCACGCGCAGGTACGGCGCCTGTGCACCCTCCGCGCCCAGGGGCTCGGCGTGCACGCAGCGACTCTGATAACCATCCTTGCAGATGGGGCACGTGTTATCTGAAGCGAAGAAGGAGCCGACAACGAACTGGCCGCGCTTGATCTTCTTGACGCCACGGCCCACCTCCTCGACGATGCCGCAGTATTCGTGACCCATCGGCGTCGGGCCGTTCGGCGCGTCGATGCCGCGGTAAGGCCAGAGGTCGGATCCGCAGACACACGTTGCCGACATGCGAATGATGGCGTCGGTCGGATCGACGATTTGTGGGTCTGCGCGCTCGACGTAACGAACGTCGCGCGGACCATAGAGCACTGCCCCTTTCATGAGTATCTCCTCACCATTGTCTTTGTTCGTCGGTGCTCACAATCCCGTGAGGCGCTCCATCGCTTCGGGGTAGCGCTCTCCCCGGACGACGATGGCGCTGCTGGCTCGCTCGATGTCGCCGAGGTCGTGTGGCGTCAGCTCGATCGCCGCTGCCGCGATGTTCTCTTCGAGACGGTGCAGTTTGGTCGTCCCCGGAATCGGCACCATCCATGACTTCCTCGACAGGATCCAGGCAAGAGCGATCTGCGCCGGTGTGGCGCCCTTTCGCCGCGCGATGCGTTCGAGCAGATGGACCAGCGTATGATTGGCGCGACGGTTGTCGGGCGTGAAGCGCGGAACGGTATTGCGGAAGTCGCCGCTCTCGAAGGTGGTCTTTTCGTCGATCTTGCCGGTGAGGAAGCCCTTGCCTAACGGGCTGAAGGGAACGAAGCCGATCCCGAGCTCCTCGAGCACGGGCAACACGTCTTTCTCGGGCCGGCGATACCACAGGGAGTATTCGCTCTGCACGGCAGTTACCGGCTGTACCGCATGCGCGCGGCGGATGGTGTTCGCGCCTGCTTCCGAGAGACCGAAGTGCTTCACCTTGCCGGCATCGATCAGATCTTTCACCGCGCCGGCGACGTCTTCGATCGGCACGTTCGGATCGACGCGATGCTGGTAATACAGATCGATCGCCTCGACGCGAAGGCGCCGCAGCGAACCCTCAACCGCCCTCGCGATGTGCTCGGGGCGGCTGTTCAGGAGAGACCAGCGGTCACTATCGCCTGCATCGGGCGCCCAGCCGAACTTTGTCGCAATCACTACCTGACCGCGGAAAGGCTCGAGGGCCTCACCAACCAATTCTTCGTTGGCGAGTGGTCCGTACACTTCGGCGGTATCGAAGAAGGTGACGCCACGTTCGACGGCGGCGCGCAGGAGCGCGATCATCTCCCTTCGATCGGGAATGGGGAAATACGACCAACTCATCCCCATGCATCCTAGCCCAATCGAAGACACCGCCAGACGGCTGTTGCCAAGCGTTCTCTCTTGCATCATGTCAGTACCGCTCCCATGTCACACTCCAGTGTTCATTCGCGCTCGTCGGCCTGACGATCATGCGGTCGCCGGAGAGCTCGTACCGCCGCGGCAGATCCTTGCCGACGAGGTCACGCACGAGTGCTCCCTCGAGGTGAAAGGCGAAGGTGTGGGTCCGCTCGTCCACTACGTAGCTGCCGAACGAGGCTTCGTAGCCGCCCTGCGAATATCCCGATCCGGCAGCGCCTTGCGGATCCCGCGACATCACCTGCACGGCCGCGTGTCCGTCCGCGGTGAACACGAACTGCCCGGTGCAGTCGCAGTGATGAATCTCTCCGTTCGCTTGCGGCTCTTGGAGGTCGACGAGGCGCCACGCTCCGACAAGCTGCTGACGGACGGTGGCCTCCGACCGCGGGCCACGATCGACCGCACCTGTCGTGACTCCCAGCGCCGCGAGCGCCAGCGCGAGAGCCCGGATACGCGTCACTGGTCTCCTTGTTGTCTCTTCTGAGGTCACGATACTCTCCGCGACAGATCACGCCGCCGTTGAACCATCCTTTCGCTGCTCGCATCCGCGGCGTTCGCGCGGATGAGGGCCCCTGCTGGCAGCAGTCGCATCGCGACCAAGGCTGCCGCCAGAACGACGATCGTACTGACGAGAAAGACCGTGCGAAGACCCGCATGGTCCGCCACGAGTCCCAGCGCCGGATTCGCGATGCCTAACGACAGATCCATGAACGCCGTGAAGGCGCCCATGGCGAGTCCTTTCGCTTCCCGTGGCGCGCGGCGCACCGCTTCGAGGCCGAATCCCGGATACACGAGCGAGTACCCAACGCCGGTGATCGCCGCCCCGGCGAATACGACCAGTGCGGACGGCGCCAACCAGATGAGCGTGAGACCGCCGGTCTCGACGAGTACGAAAACGAGAGCCACGCGCGCGCCGCCTAACGTATCCGGCAAATGTCCGAAGAAGATGCGACCGAGAATAAAGGCGACACTGAGGGATGTGAACGCAACCCACGCCATGCTCCATCCGCGGGCGGCGAATAGAAGTGCGCCGAACGTAGTGATCGTACCGAATCCCACGGCCGTGAGCGCGACGCCAAGGCCCGGGAGACTGACGGCACCAAGCACGCGTCGAATGGAGGGGCTTGCTTCGGCAATGACTGGCATCGGTCGCAGTGGCGCGACGAGAGCCAGCGTAATCAGCGGCAGCAGCATCGTCGCGAATGCGATGGCGACGAAGCCGTACCGCGCATACAACGCCGTTCCCGCTGGCGCGCCAGCCGCATAGGCGGCCCAGAGCGCCGTACCAATCCAGGCGATCACCTTTCCCGTATTGGGTGAGCCCCCCAGTACGAGGCCCCAACTCAACGCGCCGGTGATGACGAAACTCTCCGCGCCGCCCAGAAATACACGTCCAGCGAGCAAGACGAGAATCGCCGCGACAGGCCTGCTGCTGAGACCTAACGACAGAAGGTAGAGCACTCCAGCGGCCGCACCCATCAGCAGGCCGAAAACGACGGCGCGCTTGGCTCCCCGCGTGTCCGCTAGCGGCCCGACCAGAATCGCGAGATCAGCGCGGCGGCGAACTCCACGCCCGCCGCCAACCCCACCATGAAGGTGCTGAGCCCCAGCTCCTGCTTGACGTAGAGTGGGAGCACGGGCATCGCCAATCCAATGATCAGATAGGCGACGAGCACCACCACCATGATCGGCGCGAGTGCTCGCGCGATGGGGGCTGTCGGGGCGGCTTTCGGTTCCGTGCTCGACACAGTCTTAACGGCTCCCCGCGCCGCTATGGTATTTCCCATACTGCTCGTCCGTGACCTTCTCCATCCAGTCGACGGCGTTTCCCTCGAGAGCTTCCTGAATGGCGATGTGCGTCATCGCCGTCGCCGGCGAGGCGCCGTGCCAGTGCTTCTCGTTAGGTGGGAACCAGACGACGTCGCCAGGTTGGATCTCCTCGATCGGCCCGCCGTCGCGCTGCACCAGCCCAAAGCCGTCAGTGACGATCAGAGTCTGACCCAGCGGATGCGTATGCCACGCGGTCCGAGCGCCCGGCTCGAAGGTGACCCTGGCTCCAGCCGCTCTTGCTGGCGCGGCGGTCTGGAAGAGTGGATCGACGCGCACCGTGCCCGTGAACCACTCTGGATTTCCCTTCGTCGACGATTGTGATCCGGCTCGCCTGATGTCCATCACTAGTGTCTCTCGGTTGATCATCCTATAACCCTGCGTCTCTTCACTTCGCCGATTCGGCGAAAACCTGGCGCGCAATGCCCACCGCCGTGCTCGCCGGCGGCCAACCCGCATAGAAGGCGAGATGCGTGATCAGCTCGACCAGCTCGTTCTTTGTCACGCCGTTCTCGAGTGCGCGTTTCAGATGAAAGGGCAGCTCATTCGTGCGATAGCCGGCGACCAGCGTAGCCACGGTGATGAGGCTGCGGTCGCGCTTCGACAGTCCCGGCCGCTCCCATACGTCGCCGAAGAGCACGTCCTGCGTGATCTCGTCGAGCGCCGGCGCGACATCGGCGTACGGGCCGCGTCGCGTCTGAGTGGTCTCTGCTTCGTTGGGCATGCGTCCACCTCGTGCTGAATGGTCGGAGTGGCCGCACCGGCTGTGCACCGTCTGTACCGCCACCCTGCGACGCAATCAACGTCCGCCTGGCCCGCCGATCTACTCGACGCGAGTTCATGGGGCTTTAAGTGCTACTTCACAATTGTCGAGGACCTGAGTGCTATCGCCGTGTTCGCCATGGCCGCTGGGCGCATCTCATGTTAACGCACAACCGGCCAGGTTCACCTCACCGGGGCTGGCGCGCGACCATTGTCGCGGCCGCGGCGAAGGAGGGGTGGGCAGGTTGAGTGTTTCGTAAAGCTCGCCTGGCACACGGGGCACCGCTCGAGCTCCATTCGGAATCTCCGATGGAGCGATGTCGACCTCGAGCGTCGACGGATTCATTGGCGAGGGAGAACGATAAGATCGGATTGGATCATTGGAATTCGCTGTACTCAGCGGTGGTCGAGGCGTTGAAGGCTCATAGGGCAGTACTGGAACTGGTGCAGAACTGCCCGTTGAGCGACGACAAGTGGATCTTCCCCGCCCCGCAGGATCCGTCCAAGCCGATGCCGCGCGAGGCGGCGCACAAGATGTGAGAGCGACTCGCGAGTGCGGCGAAGCTGCCTGTGGGCCAGCGGTATGGCTGGCACTCGTTCCGCCGAGCCTTCTCGAACCTGCTACATCGGAGCGGCGCACCGTTCCGCGACCTGCAGGACCTTGGAGGTTGGAAGAGCCCGAAGACCCTCACCCGAGGTCTATCTGTTGCCCGACGAGGAGGCGCAGCGGCGGGCGCTCGAAGGCGCGGAGTTTGAACAATCCAGACGGTGAATCCAAGCGCCTAACGAGCACCGTACGGGGACGAAAAACCCCGCCAAGCGTAAGGCAAGACGGGGGCAGATAGTTAGACGGACGGGGTGGGATTCGAACCCACGGTACGCTATTAACGTACACAAGCTTTCCAGGCGTTCTCGTTAGGCCGATGATCCCGACGTGATGTCCTTCTTCATAGTGCGGACCGCGTGATCTGCCGGGATCCCAATCCGAGAATATCGCACTTTGCCGCGCTGAATCCAGACTCGAATCCAGACCCCCGAATCAGGTTTGTGATACACAAGCCTTCCTGACCTGAGACGGGGCTCCCCATCGACGTCATTGGCGAGTGTGTTGACGCGAGTCAGCGCTGCGCGATGTCCTGCACCACAGGCCGGAGTGCGCTCACTTTCCCTGTCTGTCCCTATCCCTTTGCTCGGATTCCCTTATGACTATCAGAAGAATCAAGGCCCCAAACCCAAATCCGCCAATTACACCAACTCCGACAGCAACGCCATATGCTAGCCATTCTCCCGTCCTGAGAGCCATTGGAAGGAAGATTAGAGCGACCGCAGTGCCGAGGGACAACCCCCAAGACACGAAGTAGTAAACACCACCGCGCTCTCTCATCGATCGGAGGCGCCAGAAAACCAGGCCCGCTACGAATCCGACAGTCGCTCCGAAGAGTGGGCTAGCGACTGGCCTTGCACCCCCTAGTGGGAGCGCCGTGTCGTGTCCTTGCAGAGCGCCCTTGAAACCGTAGTAGGCGCCCAGCGCCGCACCTATAGCGCCCGAAATTGCGTAGCCTTTCACGGTGGAACGCTGGGTCGCCCAATTGATCTTCGTCATCTGGAGGAATACGCGGTAGAGCAGGAGTTAACCGTTTCGGCTAGATCCATACCGTTGCCGACGACAGGTAACCAGTGCGCAAATTCATAAAACCCGTGCATAAAGCTGCCCTCTGCGTACGGATTGGGCGAGGCCGCGGCAAGGGAGGGTGGGCAGGTTGAGTGTTTTGTCAAGCTTACCTGGCACACGGGGCACCGATCGAGCTCTATTCGGAATCTTCGATGGAGCGATGTTGATCTCGATGACCCCTTCAGGGCCGCGGTATCGCTGCCACGCAACGCCACAAAGACCGCTGACTGCTGCGATGATAAGACCCCAGACTGCACCAACGAGATGCTTCCCATGGAAGAGAGTGCGATCGGGATCGGCGGGCGGTGAAGGCTGTGGCCTTGGAAGCGGCACGCTCTGTTGAGTCTTACCGGGGCGCGATCGTCGACGACCTTTGCGTGACAAACTCACATCCTCGTGCGCTTATGTCTGGACTGTTTCCGGCGGGAGTAATGCGCCCAATGCGCTGGCGATCTGTGCTCGTGAGCCTGAGTCAACGTCGTGGATAAGTTCAATCCATGTTCGACAGATCTTCCGCGGATCGCCGTCGGGCAGCGCATCGTTTGCGAGTGCCATGAGAGCGAATACCTCAGCGGGGCCGCTCACGGACACCAGCTCGCCATCAGGATCGGTGACAACGACGTGCGTCTCGCCATCGACCTGATCGAGCGACACGGGCCCGCAACGGCGGTGCTTCCACTCCTCCGGCTCCAGCGCCGGCGCGATCTGGAATCTGTTCACGCTACTTCGACCTCACCCATTCGATTGTGAGCGCAACCATCACCGCGAGCGAAACGGCGAGCAACAGAAGCGGCCAGACAGGAAGCCCCACTGCGACTATGCTGCCCGACGCGCTCTGCGCTCGAAAGAAAACGGGGAACGCACTGCGAATCAGGAGCAGGCTCCCGGCTACGAAAGCGAGCCACGCGAATAGCACGTGATACCAACGCCAGCGGCCGAACCGCATAGGGCGAACATAGTGCGTAGCGTCCGTCTCGCCAGCGTCGCGGGACCTGTCCACTGGCAAGTGTTGATAACACGGCGAGTCCAGACGGGCCGTGAGGCGCGCTCACGGTTACGCTACGCGGGGCGCGTGGAATGGGGCGTCCCGCGGCGGGATGACTGCCTACTACGAACACCACGCCGCACGCTCACGGCGTCCGCTCCATCGGCGCGAACGTGACGACTGTAAACCCGAGATTGTCCGCTGAAGTTTTCTGCTTGGTCTGGGAGCCCCGCCGGCTTATTCTTTGGCCACGTGCTCATGGGGAGACTGCGTCAAATCGAGCTCGCGCGTCATCTCGACCATTGTGCGACGGAATCCCGCGCTCACGAAGAGACGTTGCGCTGCTTCGTTCCGTTCGGCCGTCGACAGCACCACCTGCGGCGCACCGCCCTCGCTCAGCGCCTCGAGCGTCGCGTCGAGCAGCTGACGTCCAATGCCGCGTCCACGGAAGTCGGGATCGACGATGATGTCCTGTACGACACCCGCCGGTCCGCGAAGCGCCATGTAGTCGTAGCTCTCGACGGTCGCGTACGCGTACCCTACAACGTCACCGTGGTCGTCGGCCACCACGACGATCACGTTCGGATCCGCGAGCTGCCTGACGAGAAACGCAGCGTAATCGGTCGGTGTGCGGTCGCGGGTCGGAAGGAATCTTCGCTCGTCGAACGCATGGTGCTCTTCGACGAGCAGGGCGCCGAGTCTGCCAAGGCGCGGCAGGTCGGCACTCGTCGCACGGCGAATTGTCGCTCTTGCTCCAGATGTAAGGGTCATAGTAGTTGATCGTTGCACCTCTCTGCCCATCATGCCTCGGGAATGGGGAAGCCGCGCGTTTCGAGCGTGATCGTCTCAGGCTCTGGGCCGCTACGCACACCGGTGTCGAGCGCGTCAATCGCCGCGAGCTCGTCGTTCGAGAGCTCGAAATCGAAGATGTCGAAGTTCTCGGCGATGCGTGCAGACTTGACCGACTTCGGGATCGCGGAGCGTCCCTCCTGAATGTGCCAGCGCAGCATCACTTGCGCAGCCGACTTGCCGTGCGCTTTCGCGATGGATCGCAACACCGGCTCGTCGAGTGTACTCTTTCGGTGCTCGCCCCAGCCCGGGTAGAACGTGATCCCGCCAATTGGCGACCACGCCTGCGAGAGAATGCCGTGCTTCGTATCCGCGCTGAGCACGTCGCGTTGCTGGAAATAGGCATGGACTTCGATTTGGTTCACAGCCGGCACGACGGACACGTTGCCGAGCAGACGGTCGAGGTGCTCGACCATGAAATTGCTGACACCGATCGCGCGCACTCTGCCATCGGCCAGCAACCGTTCGAGTGCCTTATACGCTGCAATGGTCCGGTCGAATGCCGTCGGCAGCGGCTGATGCAGGATCAATAGGTCGAGCTGGTCGACCCCGAGTTTCGCCACGCTCTTCTCGAACGCGTGCAGCGTTTCGTCATATCCGTAGTCGCTGATCCACACCTTCGTCTCGATAAACACGTCGGCGCGATCAATACCGGAACGGCGGATGCCCTCCCCCACTTCGCGCTCGTTGCGATACGCGGCGGCAGTGTCGATGTGCCGGTATCCAACGCGTAGCGCCTCCTGCACGACGGCGACCGTCTGTTCCGGTGGCGTCTGAAACACACCGTAGCCGAGGGCGGGAAGCTCGACGCCATTGTTGAGGGTAAGTCGAGGGATGGATGATGCGGTGGTTGTCATGTGTATTCTCCTTGCTCCTCTGCTTCTCTTATCGGCCGACGCGCTGCGCGAGGTGCGCCGGGTATCGGTCTCCGTGAATCTCGATGCTGGACAGCGCCTTCTCGATGTCGCGAAGGTCGTCCGCAGTTAGTGTCACGCTTGCCGCAGCGAGATTCTCCTCCAGCCGCTGCAGCTTCGTCGTGCCAGGAATCGGAACGATCCAGGACTTTTGTACGAGCAACCACGCCAGCGCGATCTGCGCCGGCGTCGCCTTCTTCTCACCGGCGATGCACGTCAGCAGGTGGACGACGCCCTGATTGGCTCTCCGGTTCTCCTCTGAGAAACGAGGAAACACGGAGCCGCGCATGTCGCTGCTCGCGAACTGAGTGTTCTCGTCGATCTTGCCGGTGAGAAATCCTTTGCCGAGAGGGCTGAAGGGAACGAAGCCGATTCCCAGCTCCTCGCATGTCGCGAGCACACCGTTCCTTTCGGGCTGGCGCCACCAGAGTGAGTACTCGCTCTCGACGGCGGCGACCGGCTGCACTGCATGCGCACGGCGTATGGTCTGCGCCCCCGCCTCGGAAAGGCCGAAGTGCTTGACCTTACCCTCGCCTATCAGATCCTTGATCGTGCCGGCAACATCCTCGATAGGCACGTTCGGATCGACCCGGTGCTGGTAGTACAGGTCGATTGCGTCGACGCGGAGCCGCTTCAGCGAACCCTCCGTCACCTCGCGGATGTACTCGGGCCTGCTGTTCATTGCCTGCTGTCCTCGACCCGCGGCCGTCGCGAGATCGAAACCAAACTTGGTCGCAATGATGACGTGGTCGCGATAGGGCTCGAGCGCCTCGCCGACGATCTCCTCGTTCACGGCCCCATAGATCTGCGCCGTGTCGAAGAAGGTCACCCCTCGATCGTATGCGGCTCTGACGAGTGCTACGGCCTGCTGTTTGTCTGTCGCCGGTCCGTAGCCGTGGCTCAATCCCATGGCGCCGTAGCCGATCGCCGAGACTTCGAGTCCGCTGTTGCCTAATTTGCGCTTTTGCATGCTTGTTCTCGTTATGAGTTACTGACGCCGATACTGTGACGCGCCTCGAGGCCTGGTGTCGTCGCGAGCCTAACGATCAAAGACGCGAGGCTCTTGCGCGACACATCGTGTCCTCGGAACGGAGTTCCCTTTTGCGTGATGTCGTAGTCTGTCCGGTTCTCGTTGGTGAACCATCCCGGCCGCAGGATCGTGTAGTCGAGGTCTGATTCCTCGATGACCATGGCCGACTTCCGATACGGATCGAGGACGCTCCCTGCTCTCTCGCCGGGCACCTCGTTGTAAATCCCCATGGAGCTGATCCAAACGAGTCGCTTCACGTCGGCGTTCTTCATCGCGGTGACGACACTGTGCGCCATGCGCTCGAGATCACCCGCGAGATTGGCGTAGACGACGTCCTGGCCGCGAATCGCCTCTATCAGCTTCGAAGTGTCCAGGACATCCCCTTCGATGACGCGGGCACGGTTCGCGTCGACGTGCTTCAGCTTCCGGGCGTTGCGTAGGTACAGCGTGAGCTGCGTGTCCGTCCGTTCCAGGAACTGCTCGATCGCCACCCGAGCCACGCTCCCGTTCGCGCCGAGGATCAGGACCTTGCTCATTGTCGGACTTCGGCGACGTCGCCGTACCAGTAGGAGGCGGTTACTCCGCCATCCATGAGGAAGTCGCTGCCGGTGATGAAGCCGCCGTCCGGCCCCATGAGCAGCGCGCCAACGGCGCCGACTTCGTCCGGCGTGCCGGCTCGCTTGGCTACTGATCCCTCGATCATGCGCCGGTAGCCTGCACCGCGCGGCCCGGTGAGCTCGTCCTTCGCGAGCGGTGTCATGATGATCCCCGGACTGATCGTGTTGATGCGCGCTCCACGCCTGCCCCACCGCACCGCCTCGGCGATCACACGTAGTGAATTTGCGCGCTTCGACAGCTGATATGCATGCAGCGAGTCCTTAACCTCGCCGGGCTGGAGAAAGGGCAATGTGAGTAATCTTTCAACTGGTGTCACAGCGAGCGCCTTGTTTTGCTCGACAGTGAGCGGGGGCAAGCGATGGCCCGATTGCGAGGAGATGACGACGCCCGACCCGCCGCGGGCGATGACGTTTCCGAATTCCTCGAGCACGAGCGCCGTGCCGTACAGATCAACGTGAAGGATCGTCTCGACCGATGCCTGGCTCGGCGAGACGCCAGCCGCGTGAATGAGCCCGGTGATCTCGCCGTGCTGCGTCTCGTTCACGACAAGCGAGTGCACTGCCTCGCGCGAGGCGACGTCGACAACCGCAACGCTGACGTCGTAGCCGGCATTACTCAGCACATTGGCCGCGTTGCTCGCGTTGGCCTCGCTTCGGTCGGCGAGCACGACACGTTTCCCGACACCGACCCGGCGTGCGATCGCCTGGCCGATCATCCCTGCTCCGGTGACGACAACGATCTCTGACATGCTGTGCCTCTCCGTTTGTGCTCGAGGCGAGGCGGGGCGTCCGCGCAATGAGAGTGCTGCGGATAGGTCACCGTTCTCGCTTGCTCAATGAAGCGCCGCGGACATCATCGATCTACTTGACAACACTTCTCAGGTTGATAAGGCATTCTTCTCAATGGCGGACGACCTGGATGGCATGGCAGCGTTCGTGTCGGTTGCGGAGGCAAGGGGCTTTCGCGCCGCAGGCGAATTGCTCGGTGTGAGCGGATCAGCGGTCAGCCAGTCACTGCGCCGGCTCGAGGAGCGGCTCGGCGTGACACTCGTGCATCGAACGACGCGAAGCGTGAGCCTCACCGAGGCTGGACAGCGGCTCTACGCCAGTGCGCGACCCGCGCTCGAGGATTTGCGGGCGGCAGTCACCGCCGTCAGCGAGCTCGGGGAGGAGCCGCGGGGTACGCTGCGCCTGCACGTCGCGGGCGCCGCTCAGAGCTTTTTGAGTGGGCCGATGCTCGCGGGCTTTCTCGAGGCGACGCCGCACATCAAGCTCGAGCTTTTCGTGAGCGACGCGCCGATCGACGTCGTAGCGGCAGGTTACGATGCCGGTGTCCGTCTCGGCGAGGTCATCGACCGCGACATGATCGCCGTACCAATCTCTGGCGATATTCGCCTCGTCGTGGTCGGCGCGCCATCATACTTTGCTAAACGCCCCAAGCCCAAGCACCCGCGAGAGCTCGTTGATCATACGTGCATCAACTGGCATCCGACCGAGAAGGCGCCACCCTACCGGTGGGAGTTCACGGAGAACGGACGTGAGTTCTCGGTCGATGTGCACGCGCGGGTGCTCACCAACGACCCCGGGCTGAACGTACGACTGGCTCTGGCCGGCTCGGGGCTCACTTTGGCAGACGAGAGTCGCTCCCGCGACGGCATCGCACGTGGCGAACTGGTGCCGGTACTCGAGGAATTCTCGACGCCCTTCCCCGGGTTTTATCTATACTATCCGCAGCGTCGCCACGCCTCGCCGGCACTACGAGCTCTGATCGAGTACCTACGCCGCACCCGCGGCGCAAAGAAACGCGGGCACCGTCGCACGTGATGCGCACGTGTAGAGAGAGAAGCTCTGAGCAACCTACATTGTCTCAGCGGCGTTTCGCATCCTGCATTCGCTCGAAGTTCAGACGCAATCCAGACTGCCTAACGGCGGGAGCGGTATTTGCCTTCGGCCCGGTGACTGGCATGCGGAGTCTGAACAATCCAGACTGTGAATCCAGACGCCTAACGAGCACGCTCGCGGGACGAAAAACCCCGTCATGCGTAAAGCAAGACGGGGCAGGTACTTAGACGGACGGGGTGGGATTCGAACCCACGGTACGCTATTAACGTACACAAGCTTTCCAGGCCTGCGCCTTAAACCACTCGGCCACCCGTCCAAGAACCTCCCTAACTTAGCCGCCGACCGCAGTTTGACCAACTGCCGAACCGCGACATGCGCCTACTCGCGCTCGAGCCGCGCGAGCTCCGGCTCGACATGCGCTCTCATACAGTCGGGACACACACCATGGCTGAAACGCGTGTTCGTGTGATGAGAGATGTAGCCCTCCACGGTATGCCAGTAATCCTCGTCGTCGCGAACCTTCTTGCAATACGAGCAGATCGGCAAGATGTCCTGCAGCACCTTGATCTCGGCTAGCGCCGACCGGAGCTCGTTCACCAGCCGCTCGCGCTCGGCCTCGGCCTCCTTCTGCATAGTGATGTCCCGGGCGACGGAGTAGATCAATTGCTGCGATTGGTCGGGCGTCGCGTTCCAGCGCAGCCATCGATAGCCACCGTCGCGGCAGAGATAGCGGTTCTCGAATGCCAGCGCCTGACCGCCGCCGCGCACGCTGCCATTCTGGTTCAGCGTTCGGGCGCGGTCGTCGGGATGCACGAACTCGATGAACGGACGCGATTGCAGTTCGGCGACGGTGAAGCCGAGCGTGCGCTCCCACGCCGCGTTGAGCCGCCGGAAGTAGCCGTTGAAGCCGAGGACGCAGAGCATGTCGATGGAGAGGTCGAAGAACCGCTCCTCGAGGGCCCGCGCGTGTTCCACGGCGGCGGCGAGCTCGGAGCTCGCGCTCGAGTGTATTCGATCGATCATTGAAAATTGTCGTGCGTGGTGCGAGGGCGGGGTCGGCTATCCAGCATCCGAGTCACGAATACTGACGACTGGACCCGCCTCCGCGAAAGCGCCTGCTCATCTCTCACACCGCCCATCGCCGTGTATGGCATGGCATCGCGAACGACTTGTGCGCTCGCGAGCAACGCAGGCCATCAGGGTTCGTCGAAGCTCCACGCGCCCCCGAAGACATTCACGAACACTTGCCCTGCCTCGGCCACGGCCGGGGACGTGATCGGCATGTTCAGTCCACCGCGCGTCTGCGCCTCGAGTACCGGTTTGCCGGTCGTTCTGTCCAACGCTTGCATGTACATCCCATTCGGGAAGATGACGCGCCGGTCCGTGATCAGCAGGTCCGACGTTGCCGTGTTCGTGATCGGCGCCTTCCAGATCAACGCGCCTGTGGCGGCGCGGAGCGCGTAGATGGCGCGGTCCCCGCCGTCGTGGTACACGATGTCGCCGTACAGCTCCGACTCGGATACCGAGGTGACCACCGGCGTCGTCGGAAAATCCCACGCGATGCGCTGCGTGCGCGCGTCGATCGCGTATTCGTGCGCGCCCTGATTCACAATCACTAATGATCCGTACACGGCGGGAGCGCCGTCGACGCACGCGCCGCCCCAGTAGCACGGGAGCGTGACGCGCCACATCTCGCGGCCGGTCTGCTTGTCCAGGGCGACGACCCAGATCTCGGATCTGACGCCGGAGGCGATGAGAAAATGCCAAACTGTTGCATAGACGGTGTCGCCCTGCACGCGAACGCCCGATGCGCCCGAACGAAAGAGGCTGAGCGCGGCGGTGTCGGTCGACGCCCGGCCTGGCTGCCAGACCCAGCGCTCCGTCCCCGTGGCCAGATCGACCGCGCTGACGGAAGCACCCCACGCCGGGATGAAGGCGGTTTGATCATCGGCGTCGATGCGGTTGCCGAGCACCTGGCCCGGCAGCGTGTTTCCGCCGATGGTGTCCTTCGGCGCCGCGTGATACCAGAGCACGGTGCCACTCGCGGTGCTCACGGCGACCGTCGTCTGAAGCAGCGACGCCACCACCACGCCGCCGCGCGCGACGAGCCGTGCTCCAACCACCGGCTGACCGACGCTGCTCTTCCACGCCGCTCCGCCGTCGGAGCGGCGCCGACCAACGAGAAAGCCATCGCCGGTTCCGAAGATCACCAGATCACCGGTGATGACGGGGCGCGAATAGGAGGCCTCGGTTTGCGCCTGTAGCCATCGATCGTGCGTGCGCGTGCGCACTCCCGTTGGATCGGAGCAGCAGAGCGTCGCGAACAGCGCGCCGAGGCGCATGTTGTGTATTTGTGTAACCACTGATCGGCCGATTCTGAGCATCGCTGGACCTCTCGGTGTGCGAGACGGAAGCAAGTGTGACGATTCGCGAACCCTCGCCGCGGTGAACGGCTCAGCGCGCAGAGCTTTGTCCATCGCGGCGAGGATCACGGAATCGCTTCTGCCTAACAGACGAGCTTGAAGCCGCAGGTGCTCGTCGTCGTCACCAATTTGCTCGTGCTGGCATGACCGCCGTTACTATCCCAGACGTCCAGATACAGCCAGCCGTTTCCGTTCCCGGTGACGCTGCTCCCCGTACCGGAGAGTATTCCTGACCACTGATAGCGATAGGGACCCACCCCGCCCATCACGACCGCTGTCCAGGTACCCCTCAACGTTCCGCTCAGTGTGCTCGGTCCACTGATGCTCGCCGAGACTGGTGGCGCCTGCTGCTGCATGCCAATTCGCTTCATCCCCTCGATCGCCTGTTTGAGTCCGTCCTGAATGGCGTAGATGTTCAGGTGATCGGCACCGCTCACGCCCGCTTCGTAGCTCGGCGCCGTGCCGGGCCAGTGCTGTCGCTCGTTTGAGACGGCGCCGTCGAATGGCACGGTACGCCCGACGTTGATTGCACAAGTGAAAAGAAAGCATCTATTCTCGCGACCATTCACGAAGCCCGCCCACTGATCGTCGAGCCGCTCGAGCATCTTCACGGCATACGCGCATTTGCGCGCCGCGGGCGACAAGACGATCGTCGCATAGCCCACGTACTTGCAGGCTTTGAACGCGACCAGCCCGAGTCTCTTCGTCTGCACGCCGTCCCCAAAGTGCGCATCATCGTTCTTCGCCGAGTACTCGAGCCGAATTGCGGCATCCCGGATGGGGATATTGCCCGTGATGTTCACGCGCTGGATCGCATTGTCGGCGCTGACCGCGTTGAGATGGGTGATCGCGGGCGAGTCCACCCTCAGGTCGGGGAGCGCCTTCATCGCCGCGAGCGAATTGAACGCCGAGACGTCGAGGTTTGGCAGAGGCCACAGCAGAATCGCGAGGGCGATTCCGTTGAATATTCCCGACGCATTCTCCGCCGCGCCGAACAGAACGGAGGCAACGGCGAGGACGATCCTGGCGTAGGGTTTCGCGTCGTTGACGCGGCGCTGCACGTCGTTCACGAATGCCTTTGCCGTCTCGGCATTGTTGGCGAGGAGAGTTCCCTGGTGCGGTGCGGCCAGCGCCACGATCGCGCTGATGTTGGCGCGCCGGTCGGCGTCGTCGTTGTACACGCCGCGGGACACCAACGCGCCGAGGCTGTGGCCGATGAGCACATGGTGGTCGGTGGGGGAGTTGAGGTAATTGTAAAGATCGGTCACGTGTTGATCGTACCGTTTCGCCGTATCGACATTGAACACGCCGATGGTCCTGAGCACGATGCTCCGGTTGATGTACTGCGGAACGCTGTCGCCGTTGAGGGCACTGAAGTGAGCTCGCCATATCGCCGGCGAGCTGGCGAAGCCGTTGAGGAATGTCGAATGATCGTATTGAAAGGTCTGCGCGGCGGCCGCGTTGGCGAGCACGCCAAGCGCGATGATTGACGTCGTCAGCCGTGACGCCAGTGCGCGGACCTTCACGAGAGCCGCGGAGTGTCTCATAGCCAGGATATCCTCGAGGAGAAAGACATTGGTTGGAATGGGTCGCGTCGGGTTTACGGCGTGCGCGTGAGACTGAGGCCGGCCGTGGCCTTCGGGTTGAGCTGCACGTTGAGGAACTGGATGACAGAGTGATTCTGAAAGCGCTGGCCGTGCGCGATCTCCTCGTCGTACACGTCCGTGCGCTGTCTCACCCAGCCGCCGGCCGACTGCCGCCAGCTGTGGCGAACGGTGGTCACCGCTCCATTTGCTTGCCGCGTCTCTTCCCCAACGAGGAGCTGCGTGCCAGGTGCGACCGTGAGAGTGACCTCGTCGGCACCGCGCATCTTTCTGAACCTCCGTCCACCGTCCGGCGCGGGATCGATTTCGTCCATATCGTCGACGAGGGCGCGCACGCCGCGTCGCGTGAGGCCATGCCGCGTGAATTTCTCCGTCGGGCTCGGCGCCGCCGAAAGCGCTTTCCAGCACATTGGGATCCTAAGCTTAGAATTCCACGTGGACAAGTTGTCGCG
>JADMIO010830156.1_pt1 | contig 66580 bp, 55 predicted proteins | sample 8958161 | NCBI WGS metagenome assembly JADMIO01 (sample SAMN16585339, study PRJNA669376) | soil metagenome | isolation source: Crop rotation soil | place: USA: Cullars Rotation, Alabama | collected 2011 | reverse complement strand
CCGCGACAACTTGTCCACGTGGAATTCTAAGCTTAGGATCCCAATGTGCTGGAAAAATATCAAATCAATGCAAGGGATCCAAAAGAATAGTTATTGAATTGGTTTTAATAAAATATATTTGCTGTCACCAATATATTTTAACCCAATCGTCATGCATAATTTATTAAAAGGAAAACGCGGAATTATTTTCGGGGCTTTGGATCCCAATTCTATTGCCTGGAAAGTTGCCCAGCGATGCCACCAGGAAGGTGCAGCCTTTACACTTACCAATGCCCCCGTCGCGATGCGATTGGGAGCCATCAATGATCTTGCGAAAGAATGCAATGCTCAGGTAATTCCTGCAGATGCTACACTGATGCCTGATCTTGAAAATCTGTTTTCAAAATCAATGGAAGTGCTTGGCGGGAAAATAGATTTCGTCCTGCATTCGATTGGAATGTCTCCAAATGTCAGGAAGAATAAACCGTATACGGATATTGATTACGATTTCTATCATAAAACACTTGATATTTCAGCCATGTCGTTGCATAAAACACTTCAGACGGCTATGAAGCTGGATGCTATGAATGAATGGGGAAGCGTGGTTGCACTCACGTATATAGCCGCACAAAGAGTATTCCCGGACTATAATGATATGGCCGATGCCAAGTCCGTGCTGGAATCCATTACACGCAGTTTCGGTTATCACTATGGTAAGGCAAAAAAGGTACGTGTGAATACCATCTCGCAATCACCTACTAAAACTACTGCAGGAAGCGGGGTAAAAGGCTTTGACGGATTTTTTAATTACGCCGAGATGATGTCACCGCTTGGTAATGCCAGCGCGGAAGCATGCGCTAATTACTGTGTGTCCTTATTCTCTGACCTTACAAAAATGGTTACGATGCAAAATCTTTTTCATGACGGAGGATTTTCATTTACAGGTGTGAGCAGGGAAGTAATGGAAAAATTTTCAAGCTGAAAAACCCGCTGTTACTCGTTTCCAAGTATTGACTTTAGCTTACTAAGTGCCTCTACGTTTTGTGGAAGGTAAATCGAATTGTAAATCGATTTCTTTTCTCTTGTCGTCAGATGCCAGCTCAGGGAAATTTCCTGCTCTTTGGTCGGAAGTTCAACGGTAATGTAATCGAGCGGTCCTTTGTACCATGACTCTGCGTACTGAAAACTTTCCTCCTGGTTGTAATCCTGGATGGTGAGGAGGTTTCCATATATATTTCCAAGCGGAGTGATGAAATTTTCAAAGAAGGTCATGCGGGGCTTTTCTTCCATTGGACGCATGCGATGTGAATCCCTGATATCAAGAACAATCACATGGCTGGTGTTTTCTGCCAGCCATTCACGAAATACATACAGGAATTTCAGGGTGGATTTTAAACCCGTATTGTCGCGGATACCTGCATCCATAACGAGTGTTGAAGGTTCGCTTGGCAACGTAACAGCGGGAAGTATATACGGAAATGTTGAATTCATCCGAAGCAGGGAAGTGAATTTCATATTTCCTGCATTCTGCTCTTTAAAAAGTTTTCCAAATTCAATTCCGTCAAGTGTCGGAACAAAATCAAATTCTGAAGTAGCAGCCTGGTAGGTGAGGTAAGAAACCGGCTGCGGTGATACGATCAGTCTTCTGCCATCGGTGACAATGGTGGGCGAGAAGATCATCAATGGTATGATGGCCTTTTCTTCCGGTAATTTGTAATCTGTTATTCTTTTTGAAAAAACAAAGTGCGAGTTTTCGTTCAGCTGTTTTTCAAAAGCATATCCTCGGTCTTTTGTATAGACAGATCCTTCCTCTTTGAATTTCCTGACGTTCATGAATAAATCGCTGACGGACATACTGAAGGCGACAGGGTTTAAAAGGTCTTTTGAAATGTTGTAGAGATATGCATTGTCACGGCAATTTTTGATAAAGCCAAGCTGCTGTTTCAGGTAAAGCTCCCTGTAATAAGCCGAGCCGATCATTCCTCCCGAAGCGCCTGTAATCAGTTCCGTATGTTTCATAAAGCGGTCACCGGTGGCACTGTCAGCAGCCTGCATGACGCGGAAGGCCCACATTGTTGCACGCAATCCTCCACCTGAACAATTGATAAAAATAAGAGGAGGCTTTTCCTTAAACTTACTTCTCCACCGTTCGAGAATTTTTATTGTATTATCATAATCAGCGGCGGCGCTGAGTGAATCATTGAGCAATGCGAGAGAAGCAAGTGTGTACGAAGCTTTTTTCTCGTTGTATTGTAAACCGAATGCTCGGTTTTCAGGATAAAAAATTCCGTATCGTGAAAGGAAATTAAATAACAATAACAGGAAGATGAATGCAGTTGCTGACCATGACTTAAGCCAGAAACGAAATGCACTGCTTAGCATGAGGAACATCGAAAAGATGAGGATGATGCTGGCGCCGGCAGGAATTTTAAATGCAGGTTGATCTTTGAAAAGCCCCATTACGATGAACAGCACAAACACAATGATCTCCACGATCGCTGCATTCAAATGGTTTTGCCTGAAAACCGATTCGAGCATTTCTTTTTTATAATGATCTGTCCTGCGTACGAGGTTCACTTTAAACGGTGCGCTCAGGTAGGTATCCACCCGCCACTGTTTCGCATATTTCATCCGGAAGCTGAACTTACGGCTGGCCTTTTCGGTGTTTTCTTTTTCCAGGTGTTCTGCATAGGGAGCTTCAGGATTTGTATCGGATGCTTCCATGCCGAACATTTTGATGATGTCCTTGTTCGTTCTGAAAAAATAAGTGAGGGTGACCAGGATACTTACAAGAAGTCCCAATAAAAAACCAACACAGTCAAAAATTACAGCAGATACACTTTGAAACTCGTTATATAGCTGGAAGGAAAATATCTTATAGAGATAAGTAAGTATAAATGCAACCGGAACTATGAAATTGTTAATGGTAAATTTCATAAACGGTCTCGATAATGTGGCGATAAAAGGAAACCTGAAACCGTTGATGATATAACTTGAAATATTGTATACCATAATGAAGCAGCCGGTAGCAAAACCCATGATGATGAAGGATTGAAAACCGACGGCTCCGATGTATTCCGGATCGAGAAAAAGATAAGGTATTCCAAAGCGCGGCGACAACCATCCGGTAACAAATCCAAACAGAACCAGCCAATACATGGCCAGCACATGGTTCTTTTTTATGAGAACCATCAGCAACTGAATGGGGAATGAATAGATGAACCGGTTAGTACTTAAACGCGACCACATTGCCTGCCAGATTATTATTTTAAAACAGCACTAACATGATACGTAGGAACTGAGATTGGGTTTTAAGTCCTGTCACGCCAGAATTGTAAGAAATCCAATAAAAAACGAATGCCGTCAACGATTATTTTGACGGCATCCGTATATAAATTCTTTAATTTTTAATGGACTCCATGCATTCTCTTTTCAAGCCACCTGTACATTCCAAACAGGATGATGGAAGCTGCGCCGCTTAACCCGATAAACACGCAGAAAAAAGTGAAGAGATTGTCGATCTGGATACCCAGGAAGGATGGAATCGGTGTTCCTGCAGCAGCAGGAGCTTCACCGGCTCCCGGAGGAATCAGTGCTGAAAGAGTTCCCGCAAATTTGTTGGCCACGGCATTTGCAAGGAACCATGTACCCATCAAAAGGGAGGAAAACCTAAGTGGAGCAAGCTTGGATACCATGCTCAACCCGATCGGTGATAAGCTTAGTTCACCCATTGTATGAAGAATATACAAGGCCCATAACCACCACATGCTTATTTTGGTTTGAGCGCCGACACCGTGAACACCAAAAGCGATGACCACATATCCGAGCGCGACAAGCAGCAATCCAAATCCCATTTTCATAGGCGATGAAGGTTCAAGTTTTCTTTTGTGCAACGCATTCCAGAACATGGTGAATACAGGAGCGAGAACAATAATTCCCAATGGGTTGATGGACTGAAACCATGATGCAGGCATTTCCCATCCTCCAATGGTACGGTTGGTTTGAGTATCCGCGAAAAGTGTAAGTGATGCGCCGGCTTGTTCAAAGCAGGCCCAAAAGAAGATTACAAAAAAGGCCAGGATAAAAATAACACTGATGCGCTGCTTCTCATCACGCTCTAAAGATTTATCACTGAAAATAATAATTGGCATAACGACGATGGCCGCATAAATCAGGTATGCTGTAAGGTCAAATTCAACCTTGAACATCGATTTGAAATTCATGAGGAAGAAAATCAGTCCGATTGAACCCAGGATAACAAGAACGGTTTTCAGATCCATTTTTTGTTTTGGCATTCCAACCGCAACTCCGTCCGGCGTTTTTAGAAGTTTATTTTTTAATAGTTCAAAGGAGATCGTGCTGATCAGCATTCCGATGCAGGCAGCAAGAAATCCCCAACGGAAATCGTGAATGTTTCCTGTATCACCCAATCCGCCGCAAACGAGCGGAGAGAAAAAAGCCCCGAGGTTAATTCCCATATAAAAAATTGTAAAAGCTCCGTCAATCCTGTGGTCTCCTTTCGGGTAAAGCTGTCCGACCATTGTGGAAATATTCGGTTTGAAGAAACCGTTTCCGATGATCAACATGGTTAATCCGGCCCACATGGTAGAAACGGAAGAAGCACTTTGCACTCCGTCAGTAACGCTGCTTCCGCTTAAGAACATTAAGAACTGTCCGAGCGCCATCAGCAAGCCGCCGATTAAAATACTTCTGCGGTTTCCCCAGTAACGGTCAGCAATGTAGCCTCCCAGAAGAGGAGTGAGGTAGACAAGGCCTGTATAGCTTCCATAAATATTGGATGCGTCGGCACCTGTCATGAACATCGCTTTCGTCATGTACAGGATGAAGATGGCCCGCATTCCGTAGTAGCTGAATCGTTCCCACATTTCCGTAAAGAACAAAAGGTACAAGCCGCGCGGATGACCGTTGTTAGTAGCAGTTGTGCTCATATTTATTTATATATTTTGAAGTTGGAGGTCGCAATGTAATAAAATTTTTAAACGACAAAATTTAAGAGAGTCTTAAGGAACCGGGGTTTTATCTATTACCGACTTTATTTTTCTATTTTCACGCTCATCATTAAAGACCGTATGAAAACAATTGTTGTACTCGGTGCCGGAAGAGTAGGAAGAACGATGGCCATTGATCTTTGTAAAGATTATCATGTTGTTTCAGCCGATTCCAGTGAAGACAATCTCTCGGTTTTAAGATCAAAATTTTCAATCGATACAGTTCAGGCAGATCTTTCAGATTCATCCGCCGTTAAAAAAATAATTGCCGAAAGTGATCTTGTCGTCGGTGCAGTTCCCGGTTTTATGGGTTTTGAAATGGTGAAGACGGTTATCGGTTCGGGAAAAAATATTGTTGACATTTCTTTTTTCAACGAGGATATTTTTTTGCTGGATGAACTTGCAAAAAAAAATAATGTCACCGCGGTAATGGATTGTGGTGTTGCTCCCGGGATGGATAATATTATTCTCGGATATCATAACAAACAAATGAATGTTGATTTTTTTGAATGCCTTGTCGGCGGTTTGCCCGTCATCAGGACATTTCCATATGAATACAAAGCTCCTTTTTCTCCGATTGATGTCATCGCTGAATATACGCGTCCTGCGCGGTTTGTGAAAGACAGCCAGCTGGTGACCCGTCCGGCGTTAAGCGACCCGGAGCTGATCGAGTTTGAAGATGTCGGAACGCTGGAAGCGTTCAATACGGATGGATTGAGAAGCCTTATTAAAACCATGAAGGTTCCGAACATGATTGAACGTACGTTGCGGTATCCAGGGCACATCAATTACATGAGAGTGTTGCGTGAAACGGGTTTCTTCAGTGAGGAACTACTTACTGTCGGAAGGCAACAGGTGCGACCTATTGATGTCACTTCTAAATTATTATTTCCAAAATGGAAACTGGAGGACGGTGAAGAAGAGTTCACGCTTATGCGTGTGACCGTGGCAGGTAAAGAAAAGGGAAAGGAAAAAAAATATGTATATAATTTACTCGACCGGCTGGATAAGAAAACAAATACTTCTTCCATGTCACGAACCACGGGATTCACCTGTACTGCTGTCGCTCGCCTGGTAATTGAAGGGAATTATAAGCGCACCGGTATCAGCCCTCCTGAATTTGTGGGTGAAGAAGAAAAATGTTTTCAATACGTACTGCAATATTTAAAAGAGAGGAACGTAATCTACCACCTCACCGAGAAATGAAACAATGTTTTATTGGATACCACTTTAAACTTTAATCTTTGAACCAGTCCATGCATTTTCCTTCTCTTAATTCCCTTGTCGACAAAACAACAAAAACATTCAGAAGATTTCCGTTTGCTATCCTGGCTGCAATAGGCGGAACTTGTTTGGCTATAGCACGCCTGCATGTTTCATACGAATCTGAAGAAACGCATCACTTTTACTGGAATGCCATCATGTGCAGTCACCTCGCTATGCTTTTTTTCATCGCCATCACGGCTATTGGCGAGAGAAGAAATATAAAGTCAGGATCTATGTTCGTCCTTCATGCCGCAGGAATCGCAGCAGCCTTGCTTTATTATTTTTCCCTGCCTGATCATTTCATGGTGATAAGCATGGTCAGATTTGCTTTGTATTCACTCGGGTTGCATTTGTTTATTGCATTTGCGCCTTATACCGGGAAAGGAGAGTTGAACGGCTTCTGGCAGTACAATAAGATTATTTTACTGCGCATGCTAACCTCGGTATTGTATTCAGGTGTACTGTATGTCGGGTTGGCGCTGGCGATTCTTGCCATTGAACAATTGTTCAAGGTACAGATGAACAATAGAATTTACGCTGATTTATGGCTGATCATTGCCGGCATTTTCAATTCATGGTTTTTCCTCGCCGGTTTTCCAAAGAATTATGCTGATCTGGAAGAGAAAACGGATTATCCAAAGGGACTGAAAATATTTACACAATATGTCCTTCTTCCCATCATAACGGTGTACCTGGTCATCCTGTACGCTTACATGGTTAAAATTATTTTCGCTGGCCAGCTTCCTGATGGCTGGGTTTCTTATCTCGTTCTTGGATTTTCCATTGCAGGAATTCTCTCGTTGTTGCTGATTCATCCTGTCAGGAATGATGATGGCAACAAGTGGATGCTTATCTACTCACGGTTTTTTTATTTCGCTTTATTCCCGTTAATCATTTTGTTGTTTGTTGCGATCAAACGACGGATTGACGATTATGGAATTACAGAGAACCGTTATTTCGTATTAGTCCTTGCTTTATGGCTGATTTTTATCGCCGCTTATTTTCTTTTCTCCAGGAATAAAAATATCAAGCTGATTCCTGTTTCACTTTGCATCGTTGCATTTCTTTCGTCGTTTGGTCCGTGGGGCGCATTCAGCGTTTCCCTGCGAAGCCAGGAAGAACATTTTTCCGGGCTCCTTGAGAAAAATAAAATGATGTCGGGTGGAAAGGCAGTTAAAGCTTCTTCAAAGATGTCTTTCGGAGATCATAAGGAAATATGCTCTATCGTTGAGTACATCAATGAAGTTCACGGGTACGAATCACTTCAGCCTTTTTTTGTCCAGGACCTTGATTCCCTGATGAAATCTGACTCCTTGTTAAACGACCGGAATTCGTATGGACAGGTCAATAAGATTCTGGGGTTGATAAACATTTCTTATGTGAACAGGTACCAGACTGGAGATGATGAAAAGAGATATATCAGCTACAATTCAGAACCTGTTTCGTTGCTTGAAATTTCCGGGTATGAATATTTGATTTCGGATTTTAATAAAAGTTATTATGAAACGGAGAACCTCGGATGTTCTTCCTATACACTTGATAAGTCGATTGTGGATGTCTGTTTTGATTTTAAATCCAACAGATTGTCAGTCTCAGAAGCATCCGGATCAAAATTATTATTTGATGCATCTGCATTGATAAAAAATCTCAGGGATAGCAACAACACAAGCAGTAATCCTGTGAAAGCAGAAGCTCTCACGTTAACCGCTTCGAATGATAAGCTTTCGGTAAAGGCATTCTTTAAAATTATATATGGTGAATATGCCGCTGATACGATGAAGCTTTCCAGGATACAGGCCGACATCCTCATTCATTTGATCAGGGAAAATGAGAATGAAGTAGGGGAGAAGGGGTTACGGATTACGAATTGAAAACGAATTGTACGAATTTACGAATGAAACTATGATATGTCAGGCTACTTTGTTTTCTTTGCACTCCCAAATTTAGAAACTAAAATTCCTGATTTCTGATTTTAATCCGGGGCATTAGCTCAGCTGGCTAGAGCGCTTGCATGGCATGCAAGAGGTCATCGGTTCGACTCCGATATGCTCCACTGAATTTTTCCTTTTTATTTTATGCATTTTTTTTATGTGATATACTCATATCGAACTAATAAATTTTATTATGGCTCGAGTCACGATCCTGAATTGAGATTGAAACTTCACAATGAAGGAGCAACAACTTCAACTAAATCCGGTATTCCTTGGAAACTAATTTATACTGAAAAATTTGATTCCAAAACTGAGGCTTTAAAAAGGGAAAAGGAAATTAAGCGAATGAAAAATCGCAATTACATTATATCACTAACAGGATTTGATGTCACTTAGAGTACTTGTCCCGATCACGGGACAAGAGGTCATCGGTTCGACTCCGATATGCTCCACAACAAAAAATAAATTATTTTTTCCATTGTTGTAAATAAGCATCCACCCCTGCAACTCCCCGTGCTTTTGCCTGGTCGCCATAGCTTAATGCGGAAGCAAAATCTGATTTAGCTGCATAACATTGTCCAAGTAAAAGATAAACACGGGGATCGTAACCGCCTTTTTCAATGTAGGTATTAAAATTCCCGATGGCTTCATCGATCTTGTTTTTATCTTTTAATAATCTGCCCCTGTTGATATAAGCGTCAGCTAAATCAGGATTAATTTTGAGAGCCATATTGTAATCCTGTAAACCCTCATCAAACCTGCCTAAGATGCAATTGAGATTGCCGCGGTTTGAGTAGGCTTCAAACATATCCGGGTTAATTTGAATACATTTATTAAAATCCATCATCGCGGAGTCCAGGTTGTTTTGAATGGCCCTTACAATTCCACGGTTGACAAGTCCCTGCGGCATATCCGGTTTTATTGCCAACGCCCGGTTTGCATAGATGAGCGCAGAATCATACATGCCGGTGGAGCGATATACATCCCCAAGACTGAAAATCGGTTCCGGGAAATTTTTATTGAATTCTATTGCTTTCCTGAAATCAGCGATCGCGTTGGGATAATCCTGCTTGATCTTATATTCATTTCCACGGTTGTTATATGCAATCGGAACTTCCGGGTCTGTCTTTATCACGTCACTCCAGAAGGAGATGCTGTTCTTCCAGATTTCCGCACGCGCTCTCACCTGCGTCACAAAAAATAATCCATACACAACCAGGCCGACAGAGAAGGCCGTCTTCATGGATTTTTGTTTCTCTTGTCCTAACCACAGAAACAGGTAATACATCAGGACAAAATAGAGCATCACCGAAGGAACGTAGCTGTAACGCTCAGAAAAAATAGTTGGCCCGACAGGTAATACCATGAGTACAAGAGCAACTGTGGCGACAAAATATCCGGAACTGAAAATGATAACCTTCTTTTTTCTTGCGAGGAATAATCCTGCCGCCGCAGCAAGGACCACCACCCCGCAGATATAATAACTCACCGGGATGTGTCCATCTACCAGGTGAGGATATTGATAATAACCGGAAAGACTGAACGGGTAAATAGATTTCCCGATATACATCAGGAGGTTCTGGCTCGCAAAAAAGAGGCGATCAATTATCGTAAAGTTAACGTCCGAATCAATAGATCCCGCTGTTTTCGAAGCGGTCACAGAGACCAATCCAAGCACGATGGCAAGAGCAAGGAAGGGTAATTTTTCAAATACAATCCGGGCAGTAAATTTCCTGCCGTAATAATAATCAATAAGGAACATCACCGGTACCAATGATACAGCCATAGCCTTTGAAAAGATGGAAAGCGTAAAGAGCAGGAAAGCCCAAACCAGGTTTCGCATGCGCAGGTTCTTTCTTACATATAACAAATAACAGATCATAGCGGCGAAAAAGAACATGGAATAAAGCATGTCTTTTCTTTCCGCAGCCCAGGCTACTGATTCAACGCGTAATGGACTGATGGCGAAAAAAAGCGCGGTAAAAAAAGTAACATAGTCATTCTTCGATAAGATGTAGATGATCCGCGCTACGAGTATCACATTCACAAGGTGAATCAGCAGGCTTACCCAATGATAGCCGGATGCTTTTAGCCCGAAAAAATGATATTCAATCATGTAAGAAAAAAGATGCAGCGGCTGGTAGTTGGCAAAATAAACTTCGGTAAATACCCTTTTGATATTTGCACCTGACAATGACTTAATGAGCGGATTGTTTACGATCAGCGCAGGGTCATCCCAATTGGTAAAATCATTTTTAAGAGATGGAAAAAAAGCAATCAGTGTAAGAAGCAGAACAGCGCCTATACCAACATATAGCTGGAAGAGATTGTTATTTTTTTTCGGGTCCGCCTTGGCAGCCGTTTTCTTTCCGGCCGGTTTTAAAGGAGCTGGCTTCTTTTGTTGTTTCCTGGTCATAGGCGGCAAAATAGTTGGCAGGCAAGGTCAGAAAAAAAATGATGGCGATAAAATCTTTCATCACCATCCAGGCAGGAATTTAACGCTGCTTAAAAAAGAAATCGATCAAACCGAAAAACTGATCTGTATTATACGGGGACTTGCCGTTCATATAATCATCAATAGCCACGCTGATTTCCTGCGGAGTGATCACTCCGTTGGAATCCGTGTCGAGACGGTGATATTCAGATGGAATATTGGTTTGAGGAGTTGAAAACGTCTGGTTTCCCTGGAACCGGGTGGTATCTCCGGTTAAACGATCCACTGCCTTCAGGTATTCTATGATGGCTGGCAGTGCAGCGATGGAATCTCTTTTTATTTTTTCCTGGATCCATTCATCCGTCATGGTAATTCCATTTTCATCCACAAGGGCATTGGCGGCTGAATTCAATTCTTTGTCACGGTAATCCGGAATGCCATCACCATCGGAATCAAGCGGCCTGCCATTGGCATCAACTTTTACATTTTCAGGATTAAGTCCTGCATCATCTCCCACATCAGGGATTCCATCATGGTCAGCGTCATCTTTTGCAATCGCTTTAAAATCGACATTGGTTACATCAATATTCGCCCTGTATTTATCAGATTTTCTTGGTGTCTGACGAGGGGCGGAAAAATCGTATCGGAAAGAGGCTGAAGTATAGATGAACTTATCTTTTGCGCTGTTGCCTTTTCTTGATCCGGCGCTTTCAGCTGAAACTGCATCGATCATGTCAGTACTTGTAAAATGAATCACAGATCCAAAATGCATGGAACATCGGTCGGAGATTTTAAACCGAACGCCGGCGCCGACAGGAAAACCAAACGAAGACGTTTTAAATTTTCCGAAGCCATCAATGTCGGCATCACGCAATTCTGTTTCGTAAACATAATCACGATGAACAATGACAGATTGCGAGGCATTGGTGTCGTTTTCAGCTAGGTTATGAATAGATCCGTCTTTCCAGTAATTGTAATAGTTTCCGGCGCCATCTTTCAGATCAGCTTTCGGGTGAAAAATAATATATTCAAGACCGGCTGTAATAAAAGGGACAATCACCTGGTCAGAACGTTTGCGATTGATAAAATCGTAACGTACCATGATCCCTTCGCTTAAGATTCCCGATTCGAAATTAAGCGTGCGTGTAAATGATTTTTCATTTCCGAAAACCTTTCCTGAAAGGAGAAAGAGGGAAAATGAGAGCCTTGTGTCAGTATGTTTTTGAAGTTCTAGCTGCCAGCCGCTTCGTGCCGTTAAAGGTTGATTCAACCCTGAATAACCAACATCACCGGAAAATGACATGATGCCTGCGCCGACAGAAAGCACCGGAAGGTTTTTTTGTCCATTTGCCGAATCGGTTGGCGTGGCTTCAGACGTTAGAAAGCCAATAAAAACTAAAAGAAAGATGAAAATTGAGGATTTCATCTTTCAGTTTTGCGATTTTCGAACATGTTTAATCTTAAACGGCTGCCGCAACTATTGGTTTCGATGACTTGCTTTAATTGCTTCCTGCAATGGAATGCGTTGTCCGTTATTATAGGCAACCACAAATGCGTCCGGAATTTTGGCAATGGCTTCGTTGCGATGTTGTTTTGCAACAGAATATTTATCATACGTCCCCATCACGTATTTTTTCCATCCTTCATGCATGCTGATTTCTACCGGGTCATCGATTTTATATTTCGACTTGAAAAAACCATTGTTCCGGTCAGGGCTGCGTTTGGTTGCTGCGATCTGAACTTTATAATAAATTCCCTTTTGAGGAGCAGGGATTGTTGCATAAACAGGAATTACAGGAGGCGATTTTTTTTCCGGCAATAATGAACTTCCTTTTTCTGCCACCGGTTGATTCAGCTGATTTTCTTCATCAACATTTTTCTCTTCTTTTGGTTTGCTTATCTCGTTTGATTTATCCGCCAAAGGCATTTCCACTTCATTGGTGAGATGAAGAACGGAAGGAGTAATGGCCAGTCTTTTGGTTCTGTCATTTTCGATGTATGAAAATTCTCCATTCAGGGTTTTCAGGCCGTTGCAGGTGACATCGGTTTTTATCTTGTAGGAAACTTTGAAAGAAGCTTCTTTCGGAAGCTCTACCCACATAAAACGAACGATATCTTTTTCAAACAGGAACTTTCCATTCTGTGTTTCAACAGGAGTGGCAGAAAAACCTTCAGGCAGGTATTGCTGCAGATAAGCGAATCCGGAGAGGTTGTTTTTATTAACCGTCAGCTCGACGAGAAACTCTTCACCGGGTTTTACAGACTCAGGAACAGAAGGCTGAATGGCAACGTCGTTATCCAGGCTAAAAAAATTTGAAGCGATGAAAAGAAATAAAAACGAAGAGATGAAAGCGAGTGTTTTTATCATGTTATAAGACTATTATTAAACATGAGTAAAATACGAAGTATGTTCAGGTAAGTTTTTTCTTAACTGAAAGAGTTATTCAATGGTGAATGTTGAAAAGACTTCCGGAAGAAAACCGCCAAAGGCTGGTCTCGCAGAAAGCGGATCAGAAATTTGGCTTGAGCAGGTAGCGGGAATAAAAGTCATTGATGTGCTTCACCGCATGGTCGGCGCTTTCAGCAACGAGAATAAGACTGAGATCTTTTTCATCAACGGTCTTTTCAGTCACGAGAACATTTTTGATCCAGTCAATCAGTCCTGCCCAATATTCTTTGCCAACGAGTACAATAGGGAACTTCGCAATTTTCTTTGTCTGGATAAGGGTGAGAGCTTCAAACAACTCATCCATGGTTCCGAAACCTCCGGGCAACACCACAAATCCTTGTGCATACTTAATGAACATCAGTTTGCGGACAAAGAAATAATCGAACGTAATGAGCTTATCAGGGTCAATGTATGGATTGGCGCTTTGTTCAAATGGTAATTCAATGTTTAACCCGACCGATTTCCCCCCGGCGGATTTGGCTCCTTTGTTTGCGGCTTCCATAATTCCGGGGCCACCACCGGTGATGATCCCGTATCCTTCTTTTGTCAGCTTGAATGCGATCTCTTCGGCAAGGTGATAAAACGGATGCTCAGGAAGTGTGCGTGCAGAACCGAATATGGAAACACATGGACCAATCTTGCTGAGCTTGTCGAAACCATCTACAAACTCGGCCATCACTTTAAAAATCTGCCACGTGTCGTGTGCTTTTATTTCCTGCCAGTCTTTATCAGAAAATGCCCGGCGGATTTTTGCTTCATCAAAATTCATGAACGATTAATTTGAAAATTTATAATTTGAACCAAGAACCAAGAACTTTTTTAAACGGTTAATTTGAGGCAAGGTTGCTAAAGAGGGGTTTATTTTGAAGCTCCGATTTGAGAAATTTAGCTGTGATGGAGTTTTTATTCCGGATCAGTTCAATCGGAGTTCCTTCCGCTACAATGGTGCCTCCGCGTTCGCCGCCTTCCGGCCCGAGATCCAGGATATGATCGGCTACTTTGATCACGTCCATGTTATGTTCGATCACAAGCACTGTATTTCCTTTATCAACGAGACGATTGAGCACGTCCAGTAAAATCCTTACATCTTCAAAATGCAGGCCTGTGGTAGGTTCATCTAAAATGTAAAATGTTTTTCCGGTGTCGCGTTTTGAAAGTTCGGTGGCCAGCTTTACGCGTTGTGCTTCTCCACCCGAAAGAGTGGTGCTTTGCTGCCCGAGTGTGATGTATCCGAGGCCGACTTCCTGCAACGTTTTTATCTTATGAAGAATGGAAGGGAGGTGAACAAAAAAATCCACGGCTTCTTCAATGCTCATGTCTAGGACATCGCTGATTGATTTACCGCGGTAACGGATCTCCAGTGTTTCGCGGTTGTATCTTTTTCCCCTGCACGTTTCACATTGCACATATACGTCCGGTAAAAAGTTCATTTCAATCACGCGCATGCCGCCTCCCTGGCAGGTTTCACAACGACCGCCTTTTACATTGAATGAAAATCTTCCCGGTTGGTAACCCCGGATCTGTGCTTCCGGCAAGGATGCAAACAAAGTCCTGATGTCAGTAAATACGCCGGTGTAAGTTGCAGGGTTAGATCTGGGAGTCCGGCCAATCGGTGACTGATCAATTTCAATCACTTTGTCAAGATGTTCCAGCCCTTTCACACTCTTATAAGGAAGAGGCTTCTGAACCGAGTTGTAAAAATGCTGGTTCAAAATAGGATACAACGTTTCGTTGATGAGCGATGATTTCCCGCTTCCTGATACTCCTGTTACACAAACCAGTTTTCCCAACGGTATTTTAATCGAAACGTTTTTGAGATTGTTTCCTGATGCTCCGTTGAGATCAAGATTTTTCCCGGTTCCTTTTCTGTAGGTCGTCGGCACACTGATCGAACGTGTACCATTCAGGTAATCTGTTGTCAGGCTTTTCTGGTCCATGATTTCTTCCGGGGTTCCTGAAGCAACTATTTTCCCGCCATGAACGCCTGCTCCCGGTCCAAGGTCGATAACATAATCCGCTGCAAGAATCGTTTCTTTATCGTGTTCGACAACGATAATAGTATTCCCGGTATCCCTGAGCTCCTGCAACGAACGGATGAGACGAACATTGTCACGCTGATGAAGGCCGATACTTGGCTCATCGAGAATATACAATACACCAACCAGCTGGGATCCGATTTGCGTGGCAAGCCGTATCCTTTGAGATTCGCCACCTGAAAGTGATTTTGAGCTCCTGTTGAGAGAGAGGTAATCAAGACCTACGTCGAGGAGGAACTTAATTCGTTTCCTGATCTCCTTGATAACTTCCGATCCGATTTTTTTTTGTTTCGCCGAGATTCTAGCCTCCAGGTTTTTAAACCATTCATTCAACGCAAGCACATCCATGCCGGCCAGTTCCGCAATATTTTTATTGTCGATGCGGAAATTCAGCGATTCTTTTCGAAGCCGTGCACCTTTGCATTCAGGACATTGTACGCTTTGCATAAAACCCTGTACCCACCGGCGAAGCGATGGTGAAGCACTTTCATGATCCTGGTTGATGATAAAATTTACAATTCCTTCGTAGGTGATGGAATGACTCATGGATGAAACGCCTGAATAATCTGACTGCTGATTCAACACGTCATCGGAACCATAAAGAATCACATTCATGGCTTCTTCTGAAATTTCTTCTATCGGTGTTGAGAGCGTGAAATTGTATTTTCTTCCAAGCGAAATGAGTTGTTTGAAGATCCAGGAATCGTGTTGCTGTCCGAGGGGAACAATTCCCCCGGCTTTGATATTCATCTTCGGATCGGGAATGATGCTCTTAATGTCTGCTTCGGAAATAGTTCCAAGACCATTGCATTTCCGGCAAGCTCCATACGGAGAGTTGAATGAAAACATATTCGGTGCCGGCTCATCGTACGAAATTCCCGATGTCGGGCACATCAGGTGACGGCTGAAATAAAAATCTTTGTTTTTATCGGCATCTGTCAGCATGATGGAACCTTTGCCGATTTTCATAGCCAGTGCTACCGATTCATTCAGACGTTGCTTAATCGTTTCTGAAATCTCCAGCCGGTCAATGACCAGCTCGATGTCATGTGTTTTATAGCGATCGAGCTGCAATCCTTTTTTCAGGTCTGCAATTTTTCCATCGGTGCGAACCTTCAGGTAACCCTGCTGCATCAGTTGCTCGAACAATTCACGGTAATGTCCTTTGCGGCCTTTTACCAGCGGAGCGAGAAGAATGATTTTTTTTGATTCAAATCTTTTAATGATCAGGTCAATGATTTGCTCATCACTGAGACGGATCATTTTTTCACCCGTCACATAGGAATAGGCGTCTGAAGCGCGTGCAAAAAGCAAACGGAGAAAATCATAAATCTCCGTAACCGTTCCGACCGTCGACCGTGGATTGAGGTTCGTGGTTTTCTGTTCAATGGAAATGACAGGACTCAGGCCCGTGATTTTATCAACATCCGGCCGCTCCATGTTCCCCAGAAACTGTCGCGCATAAGCAGAAAAGCTTTCGAGGTATCGACGCTGGCCTTCGGCGTAGATGGTATCAAAAGCAAGCGAAGATTTCCCGCTGCCACTCAAACCCGTGATCACAACAAATTTGTTGCGCGGCATGGTGGCATCAATATTTTTTAAGTTATGAACCCGCGCTCCGAAAACCTCGAGCAGCCCGTCTTCTATCATTATCAGGAGAAATAAGGAATCTGCAAAGGTAATGAAAGGATGCGCAGATTGTATGGGAGGTGTTGGTTAAAGGCTGTGTCAATGGAAAGTGGGAAAGTGATAGAGTGAGAAAATGAGAAGAGGAGAAGGTGTGAAGGTGGGGAGGAATTTGTCTCGCCCTTTCACTCTCTCACTTTCTCACTTTCACTCTGTCACACTCCCATTCCCTCACTCTCATTTTTCAGTCATTCACCAAAAACTTTGGCTTTTTGAAGCTTGATTTTGTACAATCGTTCTGCGTCATGTCGCGAATACTGTATAAGAAATAAAAAAACTTATTAATTATTCAAAATCAAACAAATGAGACTCGATCACATTGCATATCGTGTAAAAGACAGGTTTAAATCCGCCAAATTATTCGTCGAATGTTTTGGATACAGGATTGCCGAAGATCTTCCTGAAGGTTTTAAAATTGATTTTGAGGATGGCTCATCTGCAGATTGCCTTGTGCTTTTACCTCCGGAACAAATAACAGGCGGAATGCCGTGGATGGTGGAGCATTATTTTGATGACCAGTTTACTTCCTACCACATGACACCGGAAATATTTATCTCTGACGGAACCAATGATTCCATCGTCGGGCAATGGGTGATGGAGCGTGGTGGAATCGGAGGCATTCATCATCTCGCTTTCCAGGTGGATTCCGTTGAACGGAAGATGCAGGAGTGGACTACAAAAGGGTATGCTGAATTTGCGACCGACAAACCATTAAGCTGTCCGGGTCTTGTTCAGGTATTTACAAAGCCATCTCAGCTGACAGGTGTGATCTATGAATTTATTGAAAGAGAAAATCACGGCTTCTGCACGGATAATGTAAAGGCGCTGATGCAAAGCACAAGAAATTTTAGGTGAAAGTTAAATGACCTCTCGCAATAAAGGATCCTGCGATAAACAACGTAGTTAGCAGAATAATAAAATAAACAATAATTCCATTTTTCAATTTGTTTATTTTATCTGAGTCGTAATTTTCAAATTCATGAATTATTTTTGAATGCCGGTCTCCCCTCGAAAGTATTATCCAAAAAAATATTGAGACTACGGATAATACTAATAAACTTTGCCATCGCAAATTAGGGTCAAGCATGAAATTGATTTTAAAGGAAAGAATTAGAAAAGCCGCTAATATTATGAGGTGAATGATGGAGATTAGACTTATCATCAAAATACTTGTCCAAATAGCTGATGGATCTTTTTCGCTTTGAAAATATTTGAAGGTTATGAAATAAATATATTTTATTGCCTTCCACATTTCAACTGTTCAAATACTATTGAGTCAAAAATTATTTTTCAGATTCCGTTAACCCACTATATCCTTCCTTCAGAATCTTAATCGAATAACTTTTCCGGTCTTTGTTGGTGAGGTAATTTTGCCGGAGCCATGGATTCAAAAGCTTCAGAGTTTTGTAATTGATATTATTCCGGATGGAGAAATCCGCAAAGTCAGTAACGCTGCTGTCAATGTTGGTTGTTGAATATTCAAAGGGAGCATAGAGATCTTTCATCCGGAAATAAAATCCATATTGTTCAGGGTGGGTAAAGATTTCTTTGATGGCAAGAATCCGAAAAACGTACCGGAAGGTTTCATCATTTAAAAGAAGGTCGTAATAGTTTCTGACTTTCTGTTTTTCAATTTGTTTATCAAGTCCTGATGTTCCCATATTATAGGATGCAGCAACCAGGGTCCAGCTTCCAAACTGCTCATACGATTTGGTAAAAAAACGGCAGGCTGCTTCAGTGGATTGCTCAACACCATATCGTTCATCCACTTCATCGTTGATTTCAAGTCCATGCATTTTACCTGTTGATTCTAAAAATTGCCAGAACCCTACAGCGTTGGAAGGTGAAACAATATTTGTGAGGCCGCTTTCAGCAACAGAGAGATATTTAAAATCATCCGGAACATTATTTTTTTTAAGAATCGGTTCAATGACAGGAAACCAGCGATGCGCACGTTTCAGTAACAGCAGTGTCTGCGATTGCCAGTAAACATTCACCATGAGTTCACGATCCATTCGCTCACGGACATCAAACATATTTAACGGTACCGGTTCATTTGAAAAATTCAGCTCTGCCGGAATATTCAGTGAATAGGTGTGATGATTTTCCCTGAAAAGCCTTTCATGTTCTGCATCGGGATCGTTCACTGAAAAAATAAATATTTTCAGGATGGCAATTGCGGTAAATAGAATACAGCTTGCGAAAAGAAGTTTTTTCATTTGCTGCGAATATCAGGTACAATCATTCTACACGTTTTATCCGCGTGGCATAAAAGAAGAATGAGAAGATCACCAGGAAATAGGTAGAGAAAATAATGGTGTACATGTGATTCCACTCGAGCAGGAAGGTTTCCGACACAATAACTATGACCAGTGAAACGAGCGTGATCGCTAAAAAGACCAGCGCAACCTGGCGGTCGCTTAATCCAAGGTAGGCAAGCGCATGTGTTGTATGATCCTTGCCACCGATGAAAGGAGACTGTCCTTTTGAAATACGGTTGATCACAACGCAGGTCGTATCTACCACAGGCATAATGAAGACAATCAGCGGAAGCAACAGGTTCCTGGCGCTGATAAAATCTCCTGTAGGAAGTTCTGCGTTCCATAAATATTTAATCCCGATGGCGGCTGCAAATACTCCGAGGAACTGGCTTCCCGTATCTCCCATATACATTTTTGAAGGATGCCAGTTGAAAAATAAAAAGCCAATAATTCCTGCAAGAACGCCGATCATGATCATGAAATATACGCTGTCGAATTCGCGGTGAAGAATCATAACTGCAAGCGCTGAAAAAATAATGAACACTGTTACGGTAGCTGAAATTGCATCCATGTTATCCAGCATGTTCAGCGCATTCATAATTCCCACTACCCAAAATACCGTGATAAAATAATTCAGTGGCTGCACGTATGACAAAGAGATGTATGTTCCTGAAAGAACGAGGATAACTCCGCAGGCGACCTGCGTAAAAAATTTCAGCCAGGGCCTCGTGTTGTAAGCGTCGTCAGCAAGCCCGAGCAAAAAGCCGAGCATCGTGGAAAGCAAAAAACCGATAAATTCCTTGTTGAGGAAAACTTTATTGGTGTCAAAAAATATAGAGAAAGTAATGATGGCCAGGAGGCAAAGCATGTAAAAAGAAAATCCTCCGACCGCAGGCTTGGATTGCGAGCTCCAGCGAATCACGGGTTCAATTGCATTCCGTATGCCAAGCGTCTTTACAAATTTCAGGAACAGGCTGTTGATCAGCACCGAAAAAATAATTGAAACAACAAAGAAAGATCCGTAAACCAGATAAAAATACGTCGTTGTGTTAGTCATCCTCGTCTTTAAGCTGAACAAAAATAAAAATTAAAGCGCATTATATTCTTTCCAGGACTGTAATTGCAGATCTTTTTCCGACAGCACCGGATCCTTCTCATTCCATTGAATGGCAAGATCAGGATCATTGTAGCGGATACCGCTTTCCGCAATCTTATTATAGAAGTTTGTACACTTGTAAATAAATATGGTATGATCTTCCAGGGTCAGGAATCCATGGGCAAAGCCGGGAGGAATCCACAACATCTGGTGTGTGCGGTCGTTTAACTCAAGCGCAAAATATTTTCCGAATGTAGCGGATGATTTCCTGATGTCAACGACGATGTCCCGCACGGAGCCTTTTACCACGCGAATCAGTTTTCCCTGCTCAAAGGGCGGGTTCTGAAAATGAAGCCCTCTTAAAACACCTTTGTTGCTTAACGATTGGTTGTCCTGGACAAAGTCAAATGGAACACCGTGTTTTTCGAACTCCGCTTTATTAAAAGATTCAAAAAAATATCCGCGGTCATCATGGAAAACTTTTGGTTCAAGAATAATTAATCCTTCGAAAGGTGTGTGAGTGAAATTCATGCCGGGTTGATTCAGTTAATAAACAGGATTCATCACACTTTTATAAACGCGGCTTTGATCCGTTGCCAGCGCGTTAATTTCTTTTTTGCTTCCTCGTCATAATACCCGTATCCGTAACCATATCCATATCCATACCCGTATCCGTAACCATAGCCGTACTTAAACCTGGAAGTTTCCACGCCATTCAGCACAATGGAAAGCTTGGAAATTTTATTTTCTTCGATCAGCTTATTCACATTCTGGATGAACATTCGTTTTGAATACAAAGCACGAACAATATAAATAGGGTAATCAGCATTCTGAATGATCTTCACACCGTCTGTTACAATTCCTACCGGCGGCGTATCGACAATTACAATATCATACTTGCTTTTTAAGTATTCCAGCAGCTCGCTCATCTTCGGACTCAATATTAACTCCGAAGGATTAGGAGGAATCGGGCCCGCCGTGATGAAGTCAAGATTTTTGAGATTGCTTTTGTTGATGCAATTGTCGGGATGATCTTTTCCGATAAGGATGGTGCTCATTCCTTTGATGTTTTCCACGTTGAAACCCAAATGGATTTTAGGTTTCCTCATGTCAAGGTCAATGATGATCACTTTCTTGTCGGAGAATGCAATGACTCCGGCAAGGTTGATGGCCACGAATGTTTTTCCTTCACCGGAGATGGTCGACGTAATGCCGATCACTTTTGCTTCGGGGTTGTTGGAAATAAACTGGAGATTGGTTCTTACCGAACGGAACGATTCTGAAATGGCTGACTTCGGGTTCTTATCCACCAGCAACTGGGAAACAGGAATTGAATTTTTGTATTTCGGTACAATGCCGAGAAGAGCCGCATCCGTATACAGGTTGATTTCATCCAGCGATGTAATTTCATTGTAGAAAAGGTACTTGAAAAAGATAATGATAAAGCTCAGCAGGAATGCAAGGGCAAGGCTTCCTGCCAGCACCAGCTTCTTTACAGGAGAAATAGGATAAGCGCTGGGAATAGCTTTTTCCAGCACTACGTTGTTGGAAGTAATTCCCGCTTTGGAAATAGAAAGTTCAACTTTCTTTTCAAGCAGCATGGAATAAAATTTCTGATTGATATCAAACAACCGCTGCAGCCGGTTCAGCTCGGCTTCCTTTGCCGGAAGCTGTACAAATTTACTTTCCACTTCATTGATGCGCTGGTCAATGTCCTGGATTTTTGATTGCAAAGATTTTTTTACGTTCTGGATGCTTACCAGCAGGAGAGTACGTTGGTTTTTAATATCAGACTGCATTGATTTTATGCTGATATTTTCATCTGTTGCCTGGAGCTTTAGTTTTTGCTTTTCATTTTCAAGATTCTGTATGCTGTTGATCAGCGTGGTAATTACGTTGTCGGTGTAGCTTCCTGCCAAAACCGGGAGCAGGTTGTTCATGTCCTTGTTCAGGTTCAGGTCTTTCTCCAGGCGATCCACGACAGCCATGTCAAGTTGGACAGCGGCTTTCTGATCAATGAATTCATTGATACGACGGAGATCTTCACTTGCATTCAGCGATGGATTGATAACTTTATTATCCTTTTTGAACGCTTCAAGCTCAAGCTCTGATTTTTTCAAATCCTGGTCGATCGTTAATAAAGTAGTATTGATAAAATCAAGAGATCGTGTCTGGCTTTCCGACTTTCTTTCCTTATCGTAACTGTTAAATTCATTCGTGATAGCATTCACCAGGTCAGCCGATTTTTCAGCGTTATTGTCCTTGAAGACGATCTGTACCGTCTGCGCCTGCTGGTTAAGCAGGTATACTCCCACCTGGCTGATGTATTTTCTGACGTTTGTTTCAGGATCATTGATTACAAAAAAATATTCCTGCTTCTTGATTGCATTTTGCTCGTCCATCAGGGCCTGATAATCAGGTATTGAAAACCTGAGAATGCCTTCCGGCAAAATGATCTGTTCATCTTTACCAAATGTATTTTCATAACTTTTCCCATGATGAAAATAAGACAGCTTTATTTTATTGCCTTCTTCAAATTCAGCATGTATGGGAATATTCTTGATTGCCGAATCTTTCACAAAGGCTTCCACCTGGAAAGGACTGTTTGAATAAAGTTCATGCACCAGCACGGTCCCTTTCGAATAATAACTGATCTGGAGCGGAAGTGTGGCCAGTGCTCTTGCCAGAATAACGCGGGACCGGATTAATTCAATAACTCCGGCAAGAGACCCGGCAGAAACCTGGTCAGGTGTGTTGATGTTCAGAAGGGAGTTTGCGCTGTTAACGACATCGATTTTGATGACAGCCTGTGACTGGTAAACCGGCGGCGTGTAGCGCAGGTATAAGAACGAGAACGTGAAAGCAAGGGTGAGGAAGATGAGTACCCAATAGAAATTATTCTTGGCAATGATGGCGAAGAGCTTTAAGTCAAACTCTTCATTCAGGTTGGTAATTTTTTTCTTGGCCATCTGTTAATTCTTGAACAAATTCAAAACGAGCAATGCTGTTGTCAGCAAGGCGATATAAGGTGAAAGCTGCACCAGGACTTTTGCTGAGTAATCTGCTGATGGTTCTACGTAGATAATGTCATTCGCCTGGATGGTCATGTTCGCCTTTTTGACGCCTTCAATGGTTGAAAGGTCAATTAAAAATATTTCCGGGTTTCTTAAGTTTCCCCTGATAATTTTCACTTTGTATGCTTTTCCCCGTTCGTGCACACCGCCTGCCATCGTAAGGGCTTCCAGCAACGTAGTGTTTTCATTTTGAAGTGAGACCACTGTTCCTGATCCGCCATTACCGGGAAAAACCAGCACGTGAAGGTTAGTGACCCTGACCATTACGAAAGGGGTAACATAATACATTGAATATTTTTCTTCGAGGAGCTTTTCGGCATCTCTTACTTTCATGCCTCTCATTTGAACCTTACCGATCAAAGGCAATTTCACATTGCCATCGTTTTCTACGGTATAATAAATGGATTGTGCAGTATTGACACCAAAGCCATTGGTTGCCGTTAAGTCTACCAGCTTGAAGGCATCATTTGTAAATATCCTCATTTCAAGATGATCGTCGGTTGCAATCAGGTATTCTGTAGGTCGCGCTGAATCGGATGAAAATGTGTAATTCTTATCCGTTTGGAACATGATGCTTGGATTCAATGTCCGGCAGGAAAGAAGTGAGAGCATGAAACAGAAAACAACCAGGACCCTTAAAGAGTGTTTAAGCATAGTGAGCAAAAATAAAATTATTATTGTTATTCCTCATTTTTTTAAAAAATATTGATGAACACTAAACAAGAAGATCTGTGTATAATTTTTTCATGTCACTGACCAGTCTTGAGTAATGAAATTTCTCCCTGACATTCTCCCAACCCATTTGACTCATTTTCATTCTTAATGCGTCGTCCTCAACAAGACGTAGAAGATTCGCGGACAAATGTTCAACATCTTCGCTTTCGCTGAGCAAGGCGGTTTCATTTGCATTTACAATATTTCTTATGCCTCCCACATTGGTTGAAACAATCGGCTTACCGGAAGCCTGTGCTTCAATCAGGCTGACCGGTGTTCCTTCATTGAAGGAAGTCATGGCAATGATATCGAGACCGGCCATGGCCCAATCAATATTTTTTATCCAGGAAGTAAAAAATACACGATAGTTTGAACCAGGCGAATCACTGTATGTCAGGCTTAATTCGTTACACAGTGACTCCAGTTTTGCACGTTCTTCACCGTCACCGATAATAAAGGCTTTCACTTTTTTAGCCGTTCCTTTTAATATGTTGCTGAATGCTTCCAGGAACAACGCATGATTTTTTATTGGAACCAGCCTGCCGATGATTCCAATGATCAGCTCATCATCATTCAGGGCATAATGACTACGAAAGCTTTTTCTTTTTTCATCCTGTTGTTCCCTGAATTTTGTGAGATCAAATCCCAACGGAATCACGTTAATTTTTTTTTCAGGACAAATTTTAAAATTCAAAAGATCTTCTTTTTGTTGCTGGCTGATGGCAATGATCGCCGAACTTTTTTTGGCCAGGAATCTTTCGGCCTGTAAAATCAATTTTGTTTTTAAAGGATTGAAATAAGAATGAAAAACATTTCCATGAAACGTATGAATGACCACCGGGACCTCCATCGCATGCGCTGCCATGCGGCCCAAAGCTCCGGCCTTAGCGGCATGCGTGTGAACGACATCAGGTTTGAACTCGCGGATTATTTTTTTTATTTTTTGATAAGCGGCAACATCATTCAAAGGATTCAGTGAACGCTGCATTTCCGGAATCTTGGTAGACGTAATTCCAAGCTGTTCTATGATAAATTCTGAACTTTCTTCTGCTTCCTGTTTTTCCCCGGCCACTAAAAGTGTTTCAAACTCCGGGCTCATGTACTTTGTAAGCAAAGCAGCATTATAGGTTGGACCACCCAGGTTGAGACGGTTGATAATCCTTAAAACTCTCGGCATTTTTTTCAGTTCGGAAAGACCTGCAATATATTTATTAATTGCCAACCCTTTTCAGGCACGCATGATACGTTTCCACCAGTATTGAAAAACAATGAGCGCCCATATTCTTTCAACAGAGGAGCCTGGATTACTGCTGAACAACTCTTTCTTCAATTGAGAAACAGCGTCATGATTGAAAATGTTTTGTTCACGCAAAAGTTTTTCTGAAAGAAGATCGTCCGTGATCAGTGATTTAAGTTCTTTCCTGAACCATTTCAAAAGAGGAACTTCAAAGCCCTGCTTGTTGCGATTGTACAATTCAGGCGGTAAAATATTTCTGAATGCATCACGCACGATTTTCTTTCTGCCGTCCCTGTCAATCTTGGAGCTGAGCGGCAGGGAAAATGCGTAGTTCACCACTTCGTAGTCGAGGAAAGGAGTGCGTACTTCAAGTGAATTGGCCATTGACATCAGGTCAACCTTTGTAAGCATGTCGTTGGGAAGAACAAGATGCATGTCAGTGTACAAAACATCATTCAATGAATTGGTTTTTCCAACATGGTCAAGGATAACTGTTTTTCTTTTTTGATAATCGCTTTTTGACTGGGAAGAAATCCTGGAAAAGATGGATTCCGCATTTTTTTCACTTTCAACTCCCGCCCAGCGCCAGTATCTTTCTTTTGATGTCAGCTTCATTCCTTCAGCAAACCGGTTGAATTGCCGGATCCTGTTACCGGCAGTTGAATTACGGGATTGAGGTAGAACTTTCCATAGCGGATGGAGAACCTTCATGGCACGGGCCAGGGGATCGTCAGTGCGCACCCTGACTTCAGCGGAATGCTTGTTATATCCTCCGAATAATTCATCCGCTCCGTCACCGGAAAGAGCAACTGTCACATGCTTGCGGGTCTGCTTGCTCAGAATATAGACGGGAAGGGCAGATGAATCTGCAAAGGGTTCATCGATGTAATCCAGTACCTCGAAAAAATTCGCAAGCAAATCATCGGTGGTAAGACTGAAAACGGTATGGTCAGTATTGAATTTTTTTGCAACGAGGTTTGCGAAATGGGTTTCATCAAACAGGGGCTCATCCTTAAAGCCAATGGAAAATGTTTTCAGGTGCGGTGTATGCTGGGAGGCGAGGGCCACCACGACCGACGAATCAATGCCGCCACTTAGAAAAGCACCAAGCGGAACGTCGGCAATCAACCTTCTCTGAACAGAAGCATCCAACAGGTCAACAAATTTTTTCTGCTGATCCTGGTAAGAAAGGGAAGAAGTGGTGGAAATGTATTGTGAGGATGGAAAAGGAATCCTGTAATATTCATTGTTTTGAATCTCCTGTTTCCGGCTCCCTGTTTCGATTTTCATAAAATGCCCGGGCGCAAGCTTTTTTACATTTTTAAAAACTGAATCAGGACCCGGAATGTAATTCAACTGGAAATAGGCAAACAGCGATGCCTCGTCCAGCTCCCTGGGAATGTCCAGCTCAAGCAAAGCTTTCATCTCGGATGCAAAAAGGAACCTGTCGCTGTCATGATATACCAGGAGCGGCTTTACCCCGAAGCGGTCACGCGCAAGAAAAAGAACTTCTTCCTGCTGATCATAAATTGCCAGGGAAAAAAATCCATTGATCCGTTCCAGGCATTTTTCCTTCTCGAGAATATACAAGTAAAGCAGTACTTCGGTGTCGCTTCCGGATTTCAGGCTGATACCATTTTGCAAAACGAATTCCCTGTGATCTTTAAAATTAAAAAACTCACCGTTGAATACAATGGTATAACGGCCTGTTGCATCCGTCATCGGTTGTGAAGCGGCCAGCGATGTATCGATGATGGATAGGCGTGAATGTGCAAGCAACACATTCTTATGCGCAAAAATCCCGTTTGCATCCGGCCCTCTTTTATAAAGGCATTGAATGGCAGCTTCAATTCCAGGGAAACTTTTTTTTCCTTCTTCACTGAATGCAACTACGCCGGCAATACCACACATACGGGTCGATGAATTAATCGCGGTAAATGTCGAAATAAAAAATCATTACAGCTTTCTGCAATGCAATAAGATTTCCTTTTCATGCAAATTGTTTTTACTTTGCATCAACAATACATACTAACACTAAAATAAAAAATTATGGGACTAGCAAAAGAATTTAAAGAGTTTGCCATGAAGGGGAACGTCATGGATCTTGCAGTGGGTGTTATCATCGGTGCTGCCTTTGGAAAAATTATTGCTTCGCTGGTTGATAATATCCTGATGCCGATTATCGGTATGATGCTACAGGGAGTGAATTTCCAGGCCTTATCCTGCAAAGTAGGAGAAGCTGAAATTAAATACGGGTTGTTTATCGGCGCAATCATTGATTTTATCATCATCGCATTTGTCCTGTTCCTGATCATCAAAACGATGAATAATATGAAGAGGAAGGAAGAAGTTGCGCCTTCAGTTCCCGTTCCTCCTACAAAGGAACAGGTGTTGCTGACAGAAATCAGGGACTTGCTCCAGAAAAAATAATCCCGGAAACATGGTCAATAAAAAAAGAGGTTGTCCCGGTGAAACGGAACAACCTCTTTTTTTTGAATAACAATTTAGTTTTTCAAAAATGATGAACGGTAAATATTGTTATCGTTATCCGTAACGACAACTGAATAAATACCACTTGCAAAATTACTCACATCAAGAATCTGTGATTTAGTTCCGCTGTACATCATACCACGGGAAACGATTTGCCCCATTTGGTTTGTGATATTCACGGTTGCATTTGACTTGAGAGAAGATCCAAGATCAAAGGTCACCTGCGCTGTTGCAGGATTCGGGTACGTGTGAAGGTTGATCACATTTTTTGCAATCGAACCTGTTCCTGTTGCAACGGGCTTGTAATCCACATCATCAATACCAATAATAAATGAGTTGGCACCGGATGGACCTGCATCTTCTACAAAATAGCGAAATGCGAAACGGCCTGTAACGGGTCCGCCCAAACCTGTAACCGGTAACATGTATTGTGTCCACACCAATGGATAATCTGTTGTTGTGTACGTTGGATTGATGTCCAGCAACAGGGTAGTAAAATCACCAACTGATGTTTCAGTTGAACCCACGTTGGAGCCACTCACAGCAGACATGCGAACCTGTAAACGGTCAGGGTACACAGTTGCACCGAGAGAAGTCGCACGCGTAAAGAAACTGATGGAATCATCATTGTTGATGGTGACTTCTGGCGTTAACAACCAGCAGCTGATTACTGCAGTACCGGAACCCATATTGAATGAACCGCCAATAAAAGAGTTCGCAGCTCCTGAATTAGCAACAAACAGACCTGTTTGATTTGCATTGGGATCATATCCCTGGAGCCAGTCAGTAACAGTTCCGATTGGATTAGTAAGGTTGTTTGTCACCCAGCCATATCCCGGCAACGCAGTAATGTCATCAAAACCCTCCGTAAAGGCTTGTGCCATCGAAGAGCCTGATAACATGCTGCAGGCAGCGACAATCAGTAATGTTTTTTGGATAATTTTAGTAGTTGTTTTTTTCATAGAGGTAGTTTTTAGGGTGAGGAATTAATTTGTTAAGCAGTAAAAATAATTAAAAATTAATTCATACAGGAGCAGGTAAAATAAAAAAATGAAAATGTATTAACAATAAAGGAGGTGTTTCGCCTTCAGCGCTCAAAATAAAACAAAGCAGGAACCCGGCTTCTAGATATGAATGACCTCGCCATAAGCGTCGGCGACGGCTTCCATCACGGCTTCACTCATGGTCGGGTGCGGATGAATGGTCTTGATAATTTCATGTCCGGTCGTTTCAAGGTTACGCGCTGCTACGACTTCGGCAATTAATTCGGTCACATTAGCCCCGATCATATGTGCACCCAGCCACTCACCATACTTCGCATCAAAAATAACTTTTACAAATCCATCGCTGGCACCGGCAGCCTTTGCTTTTCCGGAAGCGGTGAAAGGAAACTTGCCAATCTTAATTTCATAACCTGCTTCCTTCGCTGCTTTTTCAGTGTACCCGACAGATGCAATTTCCGGCTGGCAATAGGTGCAGCCCGGGACGTTATTATAATTCAAAGGTTCAACATCGAGCCCGGCAATTTTTTCCACGCAGGTAATTCCTTCATGTGAAGCTACATGCGCCAAAGCAGGTCCCCTCACAATATCGCCGATGGCATAATAGCCCGGCATGTTGGTCTGGTAATAATCGTTCACTAAAATTTTTCCTTTGTCAGTGGCAATGCCCACATCTTCCAGGCCGATTCCTTCAATGTTTGACGTAATTCCAACAGCAGAAAGAACAACATCACATTCAATAACTTCTTCCCCTTTTTTCGTCTTCACTTTCACCTTACAACCTTTTCCGGAAACATCAACCGATTCAACCGTAGACTCGAGCATAATTTCAATCCCCGATTTTTTAAATGAGCGCGCCAGTTGTTTTGAAACATCTTCGTCCTCCACCGGAACCACGTTCGGCATAAATTCCACGATGGTAACCTTCGTTCCAAGGGTATGATAAAAATAGGCGAACTCAACACCGATAGCGCCGGAGCCAACGACAACCATCGACTTTGGCTGTACAGGAAGATTCATCGCTTCCCTGTAACCAATTACTTTTTTTCCATCCATTTTCAGGTTGGGAAGCTCACGGGAACGCGCACCCGTTGCAAGGATGATATGTTTCGATTCCAGCACGGTAGTTTTTCCGTCTGCATCTTTCACTTCCACTTTTTTTCCCGGCTTCACTTTGGCAATACCGCTGATCACATCGATCTTATTTTTTTTCATCAGGAACTGAACGCCCTTGCTCATGGCATCGGCCACACCACGGCTGCGCTTTACGACAGCAGAAAAATCCGCTTCCACACCGCTGGCTTTAATACCATAGTCCTGCGAATGCTGCAGGTATTCAAAAACCTGGGCGCTTTTTAAAAGCGCTTTTGTTGGAATACAGCCCCAGTTAAGACAGATGCCTCCAAGCTCTGCCTTTTCAATGACTGCAGCCTTCATCCCAAGCTGGGAGGCGCGGATAGCAGCAACATATCCTCCGGGTCCGCTGCCAATAACAATTAAATCGTAGTTCATGGTTGTAGATTACACCGATTATAAAAGTGATTATTTGGATTCTTTGGTTGGCGAAGATAGTGAGATAATCAAAACACTGAAAAGAGAGAAAGTTTATCTTAGCCAAAATTTTTATCCTTATCTGATGAAATATAAAATCTCAACACCCAATCCTGTTTCTCATTTTATCGAGATCGAGTTGATCGTGGATGAGATTGAGCAGGAAGAGCTTTTTTTCCAGCTTCCTTCCTGGAGGCCGGGCCGTTATGAATTGGGAAACTTCGCTAAGAATATTCAGCACTGGAACGCATTTGATGGTTCCGGAAATCCATTGCCTTTTAAGAAAACTACCAAGGATTGCTGGAAGGTAAAAACCGGTGGAAGCAAAGTAATTCATATAAAATATAATTACTTCGCTTACCAGCTGGATGCGGGCGCATGTTTCCTGGATGAAGATCAGCTTTATATCAATCCTGTTCATTGTTGCCTGTATGTACCGGAGAAAACCTATGAAGCTTGCTTCCTGGAACTGGCTATACCGAAGAACTACCGGGTCGCAACCTCGCTGATTCAATTGACAGACGGAACGCTGAAAGCGGAAGACTACCACGAGTTGGTTGACAGTCCTGTGGTTGCCAGCGCCATGCTTCAGCATAATTCCTATTCTGTAAACGATATCAATTTCCACATCTGGTTCAATGGCAATTGCAAGCCTGACTGGGAACGTATCCTTACCGACTTCAGGCATTTTACAGTCGAACAAATAGAAATGATGGGAGATTTCCCGGTACGTGAATATCATTTCCTTGTTCAATTGCTCCCGGTGAAATTTTATCATGGTGTTGAGCATCTAAAGTCAACCGTGCTGGCATTGGGTCCCGGACATAAGCTGATGACTGACGCGCTTTATATTGATTTCACCGGTGTCGCTTCCCATGAGCTTTTTCATGCATGGAACGTAAAAACAATCAGGCCGGCTGAAATGATGCCTTACAATTATACCCGGGAGAATTATTCGCGTTTGGGATTCGTGTATGAAGGAGTGACTACCTATTACGGAGATCTTTTCCTGGTGAGGTGCCGTGTGTATTCAGCAGAGCAATTTCTTTCTGAGATTAACATCCGGGTGCAAAAGCATTTTGACAATTTCGGGCGACGTAATTTATCCGTAGCCGATTCCTCTTTTGATACATGGCTTGACGGCTATGTGCAGGGGATTCCGGCACGTAAGACTTCTATTTATGATGAAGGATGCCTTGTAGCATTGATGACGGATTTAATGATCCGGAAAAAAACAAATCATGAACGTTCGCTGGATGATGTTATGAGACACCTTTACCATGATTTTGGAAAAAAGAAAACCGGTTATACCGAGCATGATTATATTTCAGTGGTAGAAAATGTAATGGGTGAAAGCGTCTCAGACTTTTTTATTGATTTTGTTTACGGAACTGATTCGTATGAAAAGTACCTGGGAGAGTTGCTGCATCATGCCGGATGTGACCTGCAGAAATTTCCTGCTGCAGAATATTATGAAGGTCATTACGGATTTAAGACTGTTTTGGAATCAGGTGTTACAAAGGTTTCAGCCATTGCTCCGAATTCAATAGCTGACAAAGCCGGGCTTGGAAAGGATGATGAGATCATTGCCATCAATGAAATAAAAGTAGAAGGAAATCTTGGTGAGCTCAGCCGTTATTTTATGGATGAACCTGTCGCTCTCACACTATTCACTCCTCAAAAGAAATTAAAAGATATTGCATTGGCTATCGGGAAAGAAACCTACTATTCCAAATATAAAATTGTGAAAGGAGATCATCCTTTGCCCGAACAAAAACAATTTTTCAGGAGATGGCTGAAGAGTGAGTTTTGAATTAGTCGACGGTCCACGGTCAACAGTTGAGTGTTGATTTTTTTTAGTAGTGTGAAATATTTTTTAATTTTTTTAATATGGCTTTCAAATTTGAACAGTTGAGAGTATTTCAGAAATCTCTTGACCTTTCTGATACGATCAACAATCTCGTTAAGAAATTTCCCAAAGATGAATTATATGTTCTGATTTCCCAGGTAAAAAGAGCGAGTGATTCAATTGCACTGAATATTGCGGAAGGCTCTACTGGTCAAAGCAATGGTGAATTTAAAAAGTTCTTAGGTTATTCGATTCGTTCAGGAATAGAGGTAATCGGTTGCCTACATCTTGCCAAAAGAAGAAAACTAATAACCGATGAAGAGTTTGGGAATGTTTATAAAGAAACCGAATCTTTAATAGTTCAAATACAAGCGCTAAGAAATTCAATTAAATAGTCGACAGTCCACGGTCGACCGTGGACTGTGGACTGTGGACTATAACCTACTTCACCGCCACCATCGAAATCTCCACATTCGCATCCAGCGGAAGCCTTGATACCTGTACAGTTTCTCTTGCAGGAAATCCATCTGTAAAATAGGCGCCATACACTTCGTTCACGTTTGAAAAGTTATTCATATCGTTTAGGAATATGGTTGTTTTCACCACGTTCGAAAAATCCATTCCTGCTTCCTTCAGAATGTTCATGAGGTTATGCATTACCTGGTTGGTTTCTTTGATGATATTGATGGTGATCAGTTTTCCGGTGGCAGGATCTATTGCCACCTGGCCGGCTGTATAGAGCGTATTGTTGATGAAGACTCCCTGGCTGTAAGGGCCGACAGGAGATGGAGCAAGAGAGGTTTTGATGATCTTTTTCATGCGATAAATGGTTGAATGGTTAAATGGTTATATGGTTAAATGGTTGGTTGTCGCTATGATTAAACCTTAACCATTTAGCTCTTTAGCCATTTAGCAATTACCTTTCTGCAAATGTATTTTTCTTTCACATCTTTGTATCGCTCATCATGAAAATTCTTCTCCTGGATAATTATGATTCATTCACCTTTAACCTGCTTCATCTGTTGGAGCAATTTGAAACAGTGGAAGTGGACGTATTCAGAAATGATGAGATCACCGTAGAGGAGGTTCGGGTTTATGATAAAATCATACTTTCTCCCGGTCCGGGCTTGCCTGAAGATGCCGGAATTACCATGGAGCTGATTGCGGAGTTTGGTTCTTCAAAGCCGATACTTGGAGTTTGTCTCGGCCACCAGGCCATTGCTCAATCGTTCGGAGGAAAACTTATCAATCTTTCAGTGGTTCAGCACGGCGTAAGTACGCAGACAACTGTAACTGACCGGTCTGAAAAACTTTTCCATCGAATACCTGAAAAATTCAAAACAGGTCGTTACCACTCATGGATTGTTGACAGTCAACAACTACCTAAATGCCTGGAAGTTACAGCACTTGATCAAAACCAAAACATCATGGCTTTGAGACATTCAGTTTACGATGTTCGTGGTGTTCAATTCCATCCTGAATCAATTCTTACAGAATATGGTAAATTATTGATTGGCAATTGGCTGAGTAGCTGATCCTGCAGTGAACATTTTATCCTTTTCTCCGTATTGTGTGTCTTAGAAGAACATAAAACACAGTATGATTGTATTAAAGTTTGGAGGAACATCGGTAGCGAGTGCTGAGAGGATTAAAGAAGTTGCTGAAATTGTTTCCGGTATTTATAAAAAGGATAAAAAAGTTGCCGCCGTCTTTTCTGCTTTTGGAGGTGTAACGGATGATCTCATTGCAACCGGTCGCCTGGCCGGTGAACGTAAAATGGAATACCTGAAAGTGTATGACAAAATCAAGCTTCGTCATATCCATGCCGTCAGGGAATTAAAGCTTTCAAAAGATAAGGAGTTGCAGAAGTTTCTGGATTCTGCATTCGTTGAACTTCATGATCTGCTTCATGGAGTTTTCCTTGTCAGGGAGCTGTCTCTTCGAACCCTTGATTTCATCAGTGGATTCGGTGAGCTTTTATCGACACGCATCATCGCATCTTATTTTGCCTCTAAAAAAATGCCTGGCGCTTTCCTGGATGCGAAGCAGTATATCAAGACCGATGAAAACTTCGGAAGTGCTCATGTGGATTTCAGGGTAACCAATAAAAATATCCAGGACTACTTCAGGAAATTTTCCGGTATAGCCTGCATCACAGGTTTTATTTCGTCCACATCGAAAGGTGAGGCGACAACCTTGGGCAGGGGAGGTTCGGATTACACGGCCGCTATTTTCGGAGCCGCGCTTCATGCAGACGAGATCCAGATATGGACCGATGTGGATGGCGTGATGACAGCTGATCCGCGCAAAGTGAAGAAAGCATTTACAGTCTCTTCGATGACCTATGAAGAAGCAATGGAAATGTCGCATTTCGGTGCAAAGGTTATTCACCCTCCAACGATCCAGCCTGCGCTGGAAAAAGGAATTCCTCTATGGATAAAAAATACATTTAATCCGTCTCATTACGGAACGCTCATTTCTACAAAAGCAACGGATCAGCAATTCATGATCAAAGGAATTTCTTCCATTGATGAAGTGGCATTGCTTACGTTGCAGGGAAGCGGAATGGTTGGTGTAGCAGGAATTTCTGCACGTCTCTTTGGCGCCTTGTCGCAGTCCAAAGTAAACGTGATCCTGATTACCCAGGGTTCATCCGAGCATACCATCAGCTTTGCTGTCAAACCTGCCGACGCGATTATAGCTAAGAAGGCTATTGAAGAAGCATTTGACCTGGAAATGAAAGCTCACCTGATTGAAAAGGTCAGGGTCGAAGACAACTTATCGATTGTAGCCGTCATCGGCGAAAACATGCGCAACACTCCGGGCGTTTCAGGACGGTTGTTCCAGTCGTTCGGGAAAAACGGGATCAGTGCAGTGGCAACAGCACAGGGATCGTCCGAGCTGAATATCTCCGTAGTCATCCACAGAGCTGATCTGAATAAAGCGTTGAATGCTTTGCACCAGGCTTTCTTTTTATCGGATATTAAAACGCTCAATGTTTTTATGATTGGGGTAGGACTTATCGGCAGCACATTGTTAAAGCAAATTGAAAAGCAGTCCGGCCATTTGAAAAAATCCCGTTCACTTGAAATAAACCTAGTCGCAGTTTCCAACAGCAAGAAAATGTTCTTTGATGAAAAAGGAATCAGCCCCCGGAACTACAAGGACACTCTTGAGAAGTCAGGCGAAAGCATGAGTGTTTCTGCATTTATCAAAAAGATGACACAGTTGAATTTGCCGCAAAGCATTTTTGTAGATAATACCTCGAGTGAAGATGTGGTAAAGCATTACCAGGTTGTGCTGGATCACAGCATTTCCATTGTCACACCGAATAAAATTGCCAACTCAGGTAAATTCAAAGATTACGAAAAGCTGCGTGACACCTCCAGGAAAAAGAACGTCAGGTTTCTTTATGAAACAAACGTGGGAGCCGGTTTGCCGGTGATCGGAACATTGAAAGACTTGCTGACCAGCGGAGACACGATCCTGAAAATTGAAGCCGTATTATCGGGAACCCTGTCCTTCATCTTCAATAATTTCAAAACAGGAACAAAGTTCAGTGACATCGTTCATGAAGCTCACAAAAGAGGGTATACTGAACCTGATCCGCGTGTTGATCTGAGCGGAATGGACGTCGCACGTAAACTGCTGATTCTTTCCCGTGAAACAGGTCTGAATATAGAAATGAATGACATCGTAATCGAGCAGTTGTTGCCGGTAAATTGCAGGAAAGCAAAAACAGTGAGTGATTTTTTTGCCGAGCTGGAAAAATCAAATGACTTTTTTGATGCGATGCGAAAGAAGGCTGATGAGAAGAAGAAAGTTCTTCGCTTCATTGCCCAGCTTGAAAACAACAATGCCACCATTTCACTCCAGGAAGTAGATACAAATCATCCGTTCTATAATCTTTCCGGAAGCGACAACATTATTTCCTATACGACGGAGCGTTATCATGAACGTCCGTTGGTGGTAAAAGGTCCCGGAGCAGGAGCAGAAGTGACTGCAGCAGGTGTGTTTGCTGAGATTATCAGCATCGGAAATTATTTCGAATAAGAGGGACGATGGAATGTTGGAATGTTGGAATATTGGAATCCAGGAGAATGGAATTAAAAACCTTTCCATTATTCCATCATTCCAATATTCCGAATTTATTTTAAAATTATGAAACAAGTTCGTGTTTTTGCTCCTGCTACCGTTGCCAACCTTGGCTGTGGCTTTGATGTGATGGGACTTGCCATTGATGAGCCGGGAGATGAAATTGTTCTTTCGCTGAACAAGCAGAAAAAGATTTTTATCAAATCAATTTCCGGGGATGAAGGAAAGTTGAGTCATGATGCGAAGAAGAACACAGCATCTGTGGCTATCCAGGCGATGCTGAATGAATTAAAATCGAAGCAAGGTTTTGATGTTGTGCTGAAGAAGAAAATGCCGCTTGGCAGCGGACTCGGTTCAAGTGCTGCCAGTTCTGTAGCGGGAGTGTACGCAGCAAATATTTTATTGGGAAAACCATTTTCCAAACGGGAGTTGGTCAGGTTCGCAATGCAAGGGGAGAAGGTCGCTTCAGGGGCAGCGCACGCTGACAACGTAGCTCCCTGCATGCTGGGAGGGATCGTCCTCATCCGTTCCTATCATCCGTTGGATATCATTGAGCTTCCTGTTCCAAAACAGCTTTACCTCGTTGTTGTACATCCGCACGTGGAAGTGCTTACAAAAGATGCGCGGGCTGTGCTGAAGAAAAATATTCCCATGGAGGCCGCCATCCGGCAATGGGGAAATACGGCGGCTCTATCCGCAGGTTTGTTCGGCAATGACCTGGAACTGGTAGGAAGAGCTGTGGAAGATCATGTAGCTGAACCTTATCGTGCAGCTTTGATTCCTCATTTTAAAAAGGTAAAACATGCGGCTCTTGAGAACGGGGCAATTGCCTCCAGTATTTCCGGTTCCGGCCCATCCATTTTTGCAATGTGCGATGGAAAATCAAAAACAAAAAAAGTGGCAGATGTAATGCGGAGAATATTTTCGCAGCATAAAATCAACAGCGAAGTATACATTTCATCTGTGAACAGGAAAGGTGCAAGAGTGCTTTAAGTGCTTTCAGCAAATCAACCATGCAGTATTACTCAACAAAAAATAAATTCACCAATTACCCATTGCAGGAAGCTGTTTTGAAGGGATTGCCGGATGATAACGGTTTATTCATGCCGGTATCGATTCCGAAATTCACAAAAGATTTCCTGGATCACCTTCCGCATTTTTCTTTAAAGGAAATTGCTCTTGAGATCAGCCGTCTTTTTTTAATGGACGATTTGCCGATGGCAACAATTGAAGAAATTGTTACGAGATCAATTACGTTTGACGCTCCATTAAAAAAGTTGGATGATAGCAAGTATGTCCTCGAACTTTTTCATGGACCTACCCTGGCTTTTAAAGACTTCGGCGCCAGGTTTATGGCGCAGCTGATGTCCTGTCTCGTGAAAGATGAAAACAGGAAGCTTACGATCCTGGTTGCAACTTCGGGAGATACCGGAAGCGCTGTTGCAAGCGGGTTCCTTGGTGTGCCGAATATTGAAGTAATTATTTTATATCCTTCAAAAAAAGTAAGCCTGCTCCAGGAGAAGCAGCTCACTACCTCCGGACAAAATATTACAGCGCTTGAAATACAAGGAACGTTTGACGATTGTCAGCACCTCGTAAAGACAGCATTTCTTGATACAGATCTCCGCCTGAAATATCAATTATCATCTGCCAACAGCATCAACATTTCCCGTTTGATTCCCCAGAGCTTTTATTATGTATATGCCTTTGCCCAGGTACCTGATAAGAAGGAACGGATTGTATTTTCAGTTCCAAGCGGAAATTTCGGGAACCTGACAGCCGGGCTCATTGCGAAGAAGATGGGATTGCCTGTTTATCATTTTATAGCTTCAACCAATATCAACGACATTGTTCCGGATTATCTCTCTTCAGGAAATTATAATCCGAGGGCATCACGACAGACTATTTCCAATGCCATGGATGTTGGCAACCCCAGTAACTTTTGGAGAATGCTTGATTTGTACGAGGGTTCTTTTCTTGAAATGAAGAAGGACATTTCAGGTTTTTCTTTTGATGACAAACAAACTGCTATGGCGATGAGAGAAGTGTTGTCGGAAAAAAATTATTTGCTCGATCCGCATGGCGCAGTAGCTTACCTCGGCTTATCAGAATATCAAAAGAAGAATCCCGGTACAAAAGGAATCTTTTTAGAGACGGCTCATCCTGCAAAGTTTGAAGATGTCGTTGAAAAAATAGTAAATAAAAAAGTTGATTTGCCTGCAGAGCTGGAATCCTTGCTCAGTAAAGAAAAGCAGGCGAAACTGATGACAACCGAATATTCTCTTTTCAAAGAATATTTATTGAACCGTTAACTTAGTCACTTAATCACTTAGTCCCTTAATAACTTTTACAACGCCTTCGTTGCTGAAAAGAGATCAGGATACAGAGACCCTTCCAGTTCAAGCAGCCATTTCTTCCGGTGCAGTCCACCGGCATAACCGACCAATTCTCCTCCGGCACCAATGACCCGGTGACACGGGACAATAACAGCGATCGGATTTTTTCCGTTGGCAGCGCCAACAGCACGAATGGCTTTTACGTCTCCATGCTTCATGGCCAGTTCAAGATAGCTCATGGTTTTGCCGAAGGGAATATTCATCAGCTCATTCCATATTTTTTTCTGGAAAGGTGTTCCGGCCGGATCCAGCGCAAGTGAAAAGGCTTTTCTTTTTCCCTGGAAATATTCTTCTAACTGTTTCAGGCAATCTGTTTCGACAGGATAGACGACGTTGTCATGTGCCACAGGAACAGAATCAGAAAAAGAAACCGACCTGAGGCCGGTTTCTTGTCCGATAATTTCAATAAACCCGATTGGAGATTCGAAACTAATCATCAGGCATTCATGGCAGATTCTTTTTTCTGGCCATTTGTTTTATCCTGGGCCTGCTCCACACTCACCATCCAGTTGATGCCGAATTTATCAGTAAGCATTCCGAAATAAGATCCCCAGAAAGTATCAGCCATCGGCATACCTACTTTGCCGCCTGAAGAAAGTTTTTTAAACAGGTTGTCAGCATTTGATTTATCATCGGTGTTCACTGAAATCGAAAAATTATTTCCAATGGTAGTGGCATGTCCGAATGCATCAGAACTGTCAGAACCCATCAGGACGGTTTCCTTGCTGATTGGCAGAGAAACGTGCATGATCTTTTCTCCTTCGCTTGCAGGAGCTGACTTGCCATCCATAGGAGGCATGTCTTTGTATCTTCCAACGTATCCGAAGTCTCCTCCGAAAACTGATTTGTAAAAATTAAAGGCTTCTTCGCAATTGCCGTTGAACGTGAGATAAACATTTACAGTTGTCATGGTAGGTTGGTTTTAAATTTGAATGTCAAAAATACTCAATAAAATTATTCGAATGGAATTAAAGGAATGTTAAATGTGAATCAGGAATCAGGAGCCAGGAATCTTGAATCAGGAAGACGTCTCTGAACTTTGAACTGAAAACTATGAACTATCAAGTGGAGCTGCGGGGATTTATTCATGAAAGTTTTGTTTCACAAAGGAATTCATGAATCCCCGCAAATATTCTTTTTCCCTTGATTTTACTGTGGAGCTGCGGGGATTTGAACCCCGGTCCAGACAAGCAATCAATAAGCTTTCTACATGCTTAGTGTTTTTTAGTTGTCGGAAGATGATCTGCCAAACACAGGCGAACCATCAACTTAGTTGCTGAAGTTTTCGTTATTGCATCACAACTCTGCAATCCTTATCCCAACCTTACGATGCTTCCATTTGAAAACCGGAGGGAGAAGTTTCCGGGAAGCAGTTAGCGGGTTAATCTATTGATTAAGCGGCTAACGCGTAATTAGTGTTGCCATTTAGGCGGTTGAAAGTTCGGTTTTACGGGCAACACTCACAACGCCCGGCATGCTTACGTACCAATTTCACCTGCTGTCAATTCCTGTCAGCCCCGTGTTGGATGTAGAGGTGCAAAGATAGTTGAAATTAGTCGACGGTCCACAGACCACCGTTGACTGTGGACTGTTGACTGTGGACTGACTATCTACTTTCTACTGAATCATTCATATAAAAACTCAGCGCTCCACTCGGACATTTTTTTACCTGGCTGATAATTTCTTCCGTTGTCGCGCCTTCAGGAGTGATCCATGGTTGGCGCCGGGGATCAAACACGGTGGGTAATCCCCTGAAACAATTGACGGAATGAATACAGAGCGAATTTTTCCAAACGATGGTGACTTCACCGTTCGTATATTTTTTTGTAACAGATCTCATCTTAATTGAAAAAAGACGTGTATGAAATCAAAGATAAATGAATTCGTCGACAGTCCACAGACGACAGTCCACTGTGGACTGTTGACAGTGGACTATTTTATAAAATCAAAAAAAGTATCGCTGCGTAAACCAAGTCGCAACGATTCCAAAGCCAGCACTTCATTCGGAGCGATGTTGCCAAGGTTGGCGTTGGCTCCGAGGAGTTTGATAAAATAAGCCTGGCCGTTTTTGTTCGGAGTTTCCCAGATAATCTTATCCGGAGAAATTTTTGCGATGATCTTGTTGATGAGTACTACGTGTGCTTTTCCGCTCGGTCGATAAATACCGACGGTTCCGCTTTCACGCGCTTCGGCAATCACTTTCCAGGCGCCGCATTCCAATTCCCGTTCAATCATTTCAATCCACTTATGCGGATGAATAATAATTCCTTCCTCTTTCGAGCCGACTTCAGTGATAACGGTTACCTGTTTGCTGAGCTTTTTTATATACTCGCACTTTTTTGCATGCGACAAGGAGATGGAACCATCTGAAATTTCCGCATGAGTCATCTTGAATTTATCCAACAGCTTACGGTAATCATCAAACTGGTTGCGCACGATGAAGGCTTCCAGCAATGTTCCTCCGAAATAAACAGGGATGCCTGCTGAGCGGTAGACTTCTATTTTCTTTTCAAGATTGGGGGTAACGTAAGCGCTGCCGAAACCAAGCTTCAGCAAGTCAACAAAATCTCCGCTTGATTCAACCATGTCTTCCGCCTGGCGTACACTCAGGCCCTTATCCATGACCATGGTTATACCTGATTCGCGAGGCTTTTTAGAACGCTTCGGAATCTTGTCAAGAGAAAAATTCATTCTTTGTTTTTGTAAAGTTCAACCAGATCGAGTATGTACTTGTCATTTTCCATCTTTGGAGAATACTCGAACAAGGTATGACAAAGCTGTGAATTTTTTTCCAATGCATTTTGCAAAATAGTATACGCTTCCGAAAGCTTGCCGGTTGTATAGTGATAACAAGCCAGGCGGTACAGGAGTTCAGGCTGATCAATATGGTATATAAGTCCTGTTTGTATCAACTCGATGGCCTCATCCTTCCTGTCATCAACCATCAGCAGGTGAGAATACTCCAGCCAGATGTCCATGTTTTCCGGCTCAAGGTCAATCACTTTTTTATAGGCGGTTTCTGCAGCCACATAATTGTTGAGATGGTATTCGGATTCTCCAAGCGCGAACCAGAATTCAGAAGCTTTATTGTTAAGTTCGATGGCTTTTTTAAAATAGTGAACGGATTCAAACCAGCGCTCTTCATTCTGAAGCGTAATTCCGATTCCCAGCCATGCTTCAGCAAGATTGACATCCAGCTTTGTTGCTTTCTTGTAGTAGTCGCGTGCTTTCTGCATCTGCTCCAGCTGCTCGTAACATTCCCCGATGTTGTAGTAGGTGAGTGCGTCCGGAGCTTCGAACTCGAATGTCTTTTTATAACATTCGATGGCTTCACTGTAACGGCTTAGGTTTGCCAGCGTATTTCCTTTGTTAAAATAAGCGGAAGAAAAATCGTCTTTGATGATGAGGCAATAGTCGTATGCATTCAACGCTTCTTCATATTCGCCGATACGGTTGTACACATTTCCGAGATTGTACCAGGCAGGATAGGAGTAGGGGCAACGATCAATGAAATGCTTATAAAACTCGGCGCTGTCGCTTAAGCGGTTGGTAAACTCAAAGCAAAATGCAAGTTCGTATAAGGCGATTTCATTATCTGAATTATCTTCCAGGCAAAGCTTCAGATATTTGATGGCCATATCATAGTCTCCCCAGCTTTCATATACATAAGCGATGTTGAGATAAAGCATGTCCAGTTCGCTTGCCAAAGGAATGGCCTGGTTAAAGCTCTCGATGGCAAGTTCAAACTTTTGTTGCTGGGAATATATGCTTCCGCGGATCATAAAGATATCAGGATCCGTTGGTGAAAGCTTTTCGGCATTGGCAAGAATTACCAGCGCTTCACTATGCCTTTCCACCATTCCAAGCAGCTGTGCTTCGCGAAGCAGAAATTCCACGGAAGCAGGATGCTGTTGTTTTGCGAACTCAATTACCTGTAACGCCTTAACAGGATCATTTTTTTCGATGTAAAAATCCACGATGTTGAGAAAAGCATCCACATCAAAGAAGTACGCATCTTTGTTGCGAAGCATTTCTTCATATCGTTCAATGGAATTTTTAATCTGGCTTTGGTCGTCCCGCGAACTTTCGAAGTCTTCTTCTTCCATGCAGATATCGTTAGGTCTGAAAAATCCTGAAACAAAGATAAACAATCAGAACGGAACTATTTTTCAGGGCTCTTCAGGGAGTTTTACACACGTTAAAGTTGAAAGAGGGAGAAAGTGAAAAGGGGAGAAAGGGAGAAAATGAGAAGGGGAGAAGGGGAGAAAGTGAGATAAAGCGCAAATTTCCTGATTCGCCTTTTCCCACTTTCTCACTTTCTCCCTTTAAGATTATGAATTACTTTTTTTAAGCAGCTGCTTCCATGTAAAGGCGGCTGCTAAGGCCCCTATGGGTGGAGCGATCAGATACACCCACAGCGCCTGCATATTCCCGGAAACGATGGCCGGAGCCAGTGACCGTGCCGGGTTCATGGAAGCACCGCTGATAGGACCGGCGAACATTCCGCAGAGACATATGGTAGCACCGATTGCAATACCTGCAAGTACACCGACTTCCTTCGAGCCTTGCGAAACATGAATAATGACCAACATTAAAAAATAAGTCAGGATACATTCCAGGATAAATGATTGCATCGGGCTTCCCACGGGAGTTGTTGTTCCGAGGTTTATATTTTCAGGAAAAAGAAATTTAAGAACCAGCGTTGCTATGAATGCCCCGGCAACCTGGCTCATCAGGTAAGGAGCGATTTCTTTTTTATCAAAGCGGTCTGTAATTGCAAATCCTAAAGTAACTGCAGGATTAAAATGAGCGCCGGAAATATCCCCGAAGGTATAAATCATGGCAAGGATCACCAGCCCGAACGAGATGGCAATTCCGATATGACCGATCATGCCATTTGTTTGTTCGTTGATGACGATGGCGCCCGTTCCGCAAAATACCAATGCAAATGTTCCGATTAATTCAGCGATGTATTTTCTCATGTGTGTTTGTTTCTTTTATGAAATTCTGAACTGCTGTTTTTATAACGTCTCTTATTTCTCTCGTCCTACGTAATTTTTCTTCATGAGTTCCGCCGAAGGAAGAAGGATCCTCAAAGCTCCAGTTGATTTTTTTATGAACTCCCGGAAAATAAGGACACCTTGCTGCGTTTGCCTCATCACAAACGGTGATCACATAGTCATACAATCTTCCTTCTGCTGAAAAATCGTTCACATCCTTTGTTTTGTTTGCTGAAATATCAATCCCGTCTTCCTTCATGGCTTCAACTGCGACCGGATTGAGGATACCTACTTCAAGTCCTGCGCTTTCGGGAAGGAAATTTTCTCCACCCAATTTTTTAAGATAGGCTTCCGCCATCTGGCTTCGGGCTGAATTGTGAATGCAGAGGAACAAAACTTTGATTTTATCCATGATTGTGAATTGTGAATTGTGAAAGTGAGAGAGTGTGAAAGTGCGTATAGCCTCACTTTCACCCCCGCACTTTCTCACTTTCTGATTATAAATCTCTGAGAGATCTACTCATTTCCATACTCTCTCACTTTCTCATTATCTGATTATAAATCTCAAAGAAGCATGACAACAGCCTTATATCCTAAAAACAATCCAAACAGGCACAAAACAATCCCAAGCGAGTGAATGATGATATTTATGACTTTCACATTGATGCGCTTCCGGAATTTTGCCAGGAAGTATATGAGGATATAAAACCACACAATGCTTCCAAGTGACAGAAAAAATGCATAACATACACTCAGCCATACAGAAAAAGATCCCGGTGCAGCTGCCGGATTTTCATCCGTGACAACGACGTTGTCCGGTGTTACAGAATCATGCGCTGTGAGTATTTTATCCGGCATTAAGCTGTCATGCTCAATCTTATTGATGGTTGCATAGTTCGCGCTTACATTTTTTTCAAGACCGCCGGTGTTGAAGCCCCAGGAGGCTACCATGGTGATGATGAAAAAGGAAGAAGTCATCCAGCTCAGGAAGAGCGTAGGGTTGAGGAAGCTGATCATAAAACCTGTCCGGAATCCTCCTTTATTCTGTTCTTTTATTTTTTCGGATAAATGACTTTTATCATCCAGGTGCTCCAGGTCAACCTTCGTCTTATAGATTTTGTAACCGACATATAAAAGGAAAAACGCGCCCAGGAAAAGTATATAGGGAATAAAAGGTTTATACAATGCATAGAGCTTTGTGATTCCGAAAACAGCGATGAAAACAAATACAAAATCGGCGAAGGAAGCGCCAATGGTAGCACGATGACAGTACCTGACGTTTCCTTTGAGTGCATTGGATGTAATGAGAATGCTGATAGGTCCGGCAATAGGCATGGAGAAAAGAAAACCTACAATTAAGCCGACAATTGAAATGGTGATTAAGCTCTCAGTCAAGCGATGGGAATTACTCTTTATTAATTTTTGAAAACAATGCACCGGCCGCTTCCAGGTCCTGGGCCGTATCGATCTCCATGCAGGTGAGGTGAGTGGTGTCCACGACAAAGATATCTTCTTTGTTTTTTATCAGCTCCTGGAATGCCGCTTCATAAAATATATTGACATTTTTTTCGACCAGGACTTTGTGATCGAGAATGTCAAATAATTTTTTCAATGTTTCCTTCCCGAATTTCTCGATACCAATGGACTCTCCAAGTGCTTCTGAAGGTTTTACTTCTTTGCTGATTTCAAGAACTCTTCCTTTGCCATCTGCTTTTACTTTGATCTCTTCCTCACCTACGTTGTGACGCTTTAAGGCCAGGCAATTTTCATAACCGGAATCCAGCAATTCTTTAATGATATCCTGGTCAAAAATAATGTCGCTGTCCATGAGCAGCATTTCATCGTTACGCAGACTATCTTTTGCCAGCCACAGCGAATAAATATTATTTGTTGAACTGTATACTTCGTTATAGATGTAATGCACGTTCAGCATCGGGTAACCGGAAGCAATAAAATCCCTGATCTGTTGCTCCAGGTAACCGGTTACTACAATAAGATCTTTAATATTGTTGGCGACAAGGTTATCGATCGTGAGCTCGAGGATTCTTTTATCACCGACATGCAGCAGGCATTTCGGTGTATGGTCAGTTAACGGTCTCAACCGTGACGCGATTCCCGCTGCCAGGATTACTGCTTTCATTTACCTGATTTTTTTTAAATGTTTTATCAATGGAAAGCTGTACGAGCCACATGACGATCGCTACTAAATTATACAAACCGATCATCAGCCAGAAAAAGATATCCAGCCTGTTGAATACGGAACACACCATCAGCGCAGTAACCTGTGAAGTCGGACCGATGGAAACCCAGATACGGACAGCCGCTTTATTTTTTCTGTAATAATCCTGCGGAGAAGCCTTGAATAATTTTTCCTTTCTCTTTTTTGCAGCGAGCCTGTTCTGGATATCAGAATAAATGAAATAGGATTGAATGATCTTCTTATCAAGCCACTTTCCTTTCTGATCTTTTATTTCATTGTACTCATCGCGGAACGCCTGCAAACCTTCTTCGAATGTACTCTTTCGCTGAAGCACATAATCGAGAAAACGGTTGCGGTAATAATCGACCAGGGCTGATTGTATGACATTGCTGAAACCCGCTGCAGCCAGCATCAGCCACCAGTAAGCGGTTTCATCGGAATTCCTCGAAGCGCCAATGGCAAGTCCTGTAAGAACTGCCGCTGTTGAAATGTAATCCGCTAATCCATCCAGGATTCTTCCCGCATTCGAACCGTTCTTTTTCAAACGCGCCAGCATACCGTCGCTGCAATCGACGATGTTGTAGAAGGCAAAACAGAGCGCTGCAATTGCAAAATACGCGGGACCGAAGGAATAAAATACGGCGCTTACCATGCCGATAAAAATGGCGATCAGTGTAAGCTGGTTGGGAGTGACGCTGGTATGATAAACCAGTTTAACAAGCAGGAAAGCAAGCGGCCTGTAAAAAAAGAGATCGAAGAATTCTTCAACCTCTAACATCTTTAACGATTTTTTATACTCGCTAAACCAGCTCATGCTTCGATTCTTTCACGAGAAAGCTCTTAATCATGTCCATGAGCATCTTGTTTTGTTCCTGGTTTCCGATGGTAATGCGAAGGTGATTAAACAATCCGTCTTCCGCCATGAATTTTACCACCATGTCACGTTCCGTAAGGTATTTCTTCAAGGCATCTTTGATCTCTACCGGAATTTTTACAAGGATAAAGTTCGCGTAAGAACGATACGCTTTAAAACCGGGAATCTTATTGAATTCAGCAAAGAACATTTCCGTGTCAGCGACCATTTTGTTACGCATGCTGTCGTAATATACCGGTGAATCAAGAGCTGCAAGAGCAATTTGTTCTGACAGGCGGTTATATCCTAAATAACGTGCGCTGAAAAGAGAAAACTGGGAATGGTTTTCTCCCATCAGTGCAAAACCTACCCGGATGCCTGCAAGGCCATAGTATTTTGAAAAAGTCCGGATGATCAGCACATTCGGAAATGCAGCAAGAATTTCCTTTAAGTGAGAATTGTCCTTGTTGTAAAACATGGTATACGCTTCATCAATAACAACTACAGCGTCTGTCATATGGCTGATCACATATTTCAGCTGATCAATCTCCAGCCGGTTTCCTGTAGGATTGTTTGGTGAGCTGATCAGGACAAGCTTCGGCTTTGTTTCATTGTAGATCTTAAGCATTCCTTCAATATCATATTCAAAGGAATCTTTTCCTTCCACGATGGGGTATTCAACCTTCACACCTTCTACTTCATCAGCGATCTTTTTATAATACCACCAGGAATAAGAAGGGATCATAATCTTATCACCTTTATGAATGTAACAGTGAACAGCCTGTTTAAGAATATCTTCTCCTCCAAAACCAAGCATGACGTTTTTTTCGCTGATGCCGAAATCGCTTGCAAGTCTTTCAGATAAACAGCTTTTTACGCCTCTCGCAAAATCGCGCGAATATTCGCTGAGATTCTTAAAATTATTTTTTCTCAATACATCAAAACATGCAGGGGCCGGTCCATACTGGTTTTCATTCCTGTCAAGGTAAATGGTTTTCTCTTCGTTCATAGTTAGGGAAATTAAAAGGCAAAAGTAAAAATTTTGCGGGAAGAAGCCATTTTATTGAAAACTGGGATTGTCAGTAATACTTCTAAATTTGTACTGATATACTGACGAGCCGGATCAAATCGAACTATAATCCGTTATGAAACACCTTGTTAATGTAATTTTATTTTACCTCCTGGCATTTAACCAGTTATTCGCACAAAGCTGGCAACTTTTGCCGAATTCCCCTTCAGCAGGTTTCCGACACGATGATATGTATTTTATTAATAAGGATACCGGCTGGGTCGTGAATGTGGATGGATACATTTATAAAACAACGGATGGAGGGAATTCATTCACGACTCAACTCCACCAATCAGCCACTTCATTCCGTTGTGTAGGTTTTGCAAATGAAACAAAGGGGTGGTGCGGGAACTTAGGAACAGGTTCATGGTCACCGACCACCGATACCATGCCGTTGTATCAAACCCTTGATGGAGGTTCAACATGGCAGGCGGTTACGACTATCAGCGGACCATTGCCAAAAGGCATTTGCGGCATCAGCGTGGTGAATGATATGGTTGTGTATGCCGTCGGACGGGTGGGTGGACCGTGTTATATTTTGAAAACAACGGACGGCGGAGCCACCTGGACATCGTATGATTTCGATCCGCCGGCGCACTATTTAATAGACTGCCATTTTTTTTCACCGGATACCGGGTTAGTGGCGGGATGTACAGGAACTTCCTTTAATGACGAAAAATATGCTGTCTGGTATACGACCGACGGTGGTTCAAACTGGCAATTGGTTTATCACGACAGCACAACATTTATCGGTCATTGCTGGAAAATTAATTTCCCTTCACGCAATGTCGGCTATGTTTCCGTGGAAGCAGGCTGCAGTACCTGTGATACGGTACCTGTTCTTAAAACAACCGATGGCGGAATGACCTGGCAGAAAAAAAACTGGAACACTTCCTTCACAACCAATTTTGCCTATGAACAGGGCATAGGTTTTATGAATGATTCGACAGGCTGGTGCGGAGATTTTGTCAACCAGGTTACCAAAACAACGGATGGCGGAGAAACATGGATACCTGTTTCTTTTGTTGGCAATTTTAACCGGATGAGAAGAGTAAACGATACGATAGCCTACGCCAGCGGTAACAGGATCTGGAAATTCTCGAACCAGCCGGTAGGAATATCCTTCATAAAAAAGCAACCGGGAATTTTATTGGAACAGAATTCTCCCAATCCGTTTTCGGAAAAGACTGTCATCCGGTATTTTTTACCGAGGAAAGGCCGTGCAACGCTACGGGTTTATGACCTTGCCGGCAGGCCCGTAACAACCCTTGTTGACGCTGAACAAAACCAGGGGGAACATAAAGCAGAATTGAGTCTTCCTTATATTTATGATACGCATTTTTTCTATACCCTGACATTTGAAGATATGCTCGTAACAGGCAAGGCAATAATGATTAAGAAATAATTGTTCGTAAAACTGTAATCCGCCAGATCAGTAATGGAAAAAAACTGGATCTCTCATCCCACGCTTTTGAAAGGAAAAATTGTTGACCTGCTTCCGCTCGAAGAAAAACATTTTGATGAACTGCATTCGGCAGCATCCGATAAACGTATCTGGGAGTTCTATACCGGCGACTGGTCGGTTAGGGAAACTTTCAATAAAGTTTACAACGGTTCTCTGAAGCTTAGGGAAAAAGGCAAGGAATATCCTTTTGTAATTTACCACCGTCCGTCTCAGAAAATCATCGGTTCTACCAGGTTTCTCGACATCGTTCCTTACGACCGGCGCCTCGAAATAGGAGGGACGTGGCTGATGCCTGAATTTTGGGCAACGCATGTGAACTTTGATTGCAAGCTTACCCTTATGACTTTTGCTTTTGAAACATTGAATGCGAAAAGAGTTCAGTTGAAAACACAGCATGATAACATGCGTTCCCGCAAAGCCATTGAAAAGATCGGTGGGGTTTATGAAGGAATTATTCGCAAGCACATGCTTAAGGATGACGGTACATTCAGGAGCTCAGCCTATTTCAGCATCCTTGATGAGGAATGGAATACGGCAAAAGCAAATCTTGAATCACGCCTTGTAAGTGTTGTATGAGTGTGGGTAAAACGGTGTGAAGAATTCTCTTTTCTTTTTTTTGTAAATAAAAATTCTTGGTATATTAGTACTTTGATGAACGCGAATAAATGAACACCCTTTCGCGGCAGCAACAAAATAATTTTACGAAATTATAAAACCCATGGAGCGTACACCAACAGTATTTTTGATTGATGACGATACCGATGATCACGAGATCTTCAGTCATGCTTTGGAACGGGCAGATGATTCTGCCCAGTGTGTTTTTGCAACCGATGGCATTCTTGCCATTGAAAAAATAAAACGGGATGAGAGTTTCAATCCCGATTTTATTTTCGTGGATATGAACATGCCTCGCATGAACGGGCAACAATGCCTGAAAGAGCTGAAAAAAATTGACAGGTTAAGGAATACCCCGGTATTCATGTATTCAACTTCCGCTGAACCTTCTGTCATTCAGGAGCATCTTCAATTGGGCGCTACGGAATTCATTATCAAACCATCGAATATTAATGACCTGACGGCCATCCTGGGCAGGATTTTAAAAAATCATTTCATGCCGCTAATGCTCCTGCTTTTCCTTTTGAGCATGGTTCCCGGAAGGTCATTGGCACAAACAGACACAGTCCGGTCTGCGAAGGAGCTGAAAAGACTTTCCGTAGAAGAGCTGATGAATGTGGTGGTGACTTCCGTATCGAGAAGTCCTGAAAAGCTTTCTGAAGTTGCATCCGCCATCCAGGTGGTAACATCAGAAGAAATTAAGCGGTCCGGAACACTCCGGCTGCCGGGAGCCTTAAGGCTTGCAACAAATTTGCTGGTGTCTTCTTCCGGCGCTCACGATACGCGTATTTCTTCACGGGGATTTAATGGCTTCCCGATTTCCAACAGCTCACTTGCCAATAAATTATTGGTGCAGATAGACGGCCGGTCAGTTTACACACCGTTGTTCGGAGGCGTTTTCTGGGATGTGCAAAATGTATTGCTGGAAGATGTAAAACAGGTTGAGGTCATAAGTGGTCCCGGAGGATCACTCTGGGGAGCAAATGCAATCAACGGAATTATCAATGTAGTGAGCAAATCTGCAAAAGAATCCCAGGGCGTGTATGTTTCTGGTGCTTCCGGAAATCAGCTGCAGGATTTCGGCGCCGTTCGTTATGGCGCACACAGTGCGGATACAACCTTCTTCTACAGGATATACGCACAACGGTTCGACATCAACAATTCAAAAAATTTAAATGGCTTTGAAAATAAAGATGCCTGGAATATGACCCAGGGAGGATTCAGGATGGATTATTTTCCTTCCGGCAATACGACATTCACCTTGCAGGGCGATATGTATGAAGGAAGAGAAGACGAGACCATGCCTACTGTTGTGAATGGTCAGAATATTATCGGCCGGTGGAATTACAGGTATTCTGAAAAATCCGACCTCACTGTTCAGGCTTATTTCGACCGGACGTACAGGAATATTGAGAGTCAAAGTACTGTTGATGATTTGAAGACTTATGATTTGGACATTCAGCATAACATGTCAACCGGCAGCAGGAACAAATTGATATGGGGTTTGGGTTACAGAATTGCAGACAATGAACTCAGGACAGAAACCGCTATCATCACTCCTGCCCAAAAAATACTTCAGCTTTTCAGTGGCTTTGTACAGGACCAGTTCGCACTCGTTCCGGAAAAGATGGATTTGACCATCGGAACAAAGGTGCTTCGCAATGATTATACAGGTGTGGAGTTCCAGCCAACCATTCGGCTGGCGTATTTCGTCAATGATAAAAATACGTTGTGGACAGCAGTTTCACGCGCTGTTCGTACGCCAAGCCGCATCGACAGTGATATTGCATCACCGGTGGATTTTCATTCTGAAAAAGTGCTGTCTTATGAACTCGGATACCGTGCAAGACCGGCCGAAAATTTATCATTTTCAATTTCCGGTTATTACAACCAGTATGACGATTTGAGAAGTCTCGATACGAATCATACTCCGCCGCCTGATTCTTATTTCGGAAACAATCTCGATGCAACAACTTACGGTGTCGAGTTTTCGGCTAAGATCATTGCTGCCGACTGGTGGAAAATTCGCGGAGGCTATAATTGGCTCCACGAAGAATTTACCACCACTTCACCACTCACAAATCCCCTGAGCTATCTTCTTGAAGCAATCGATCCTAAAAATCAATTCCTGGTTCAGTCATTGATGGATGTTGCAAAACATTTCCAGGTTGATGGAACGTTACGTTACGTGGATTTAATATCAGGAGGCGGCGCATTGCCTTCCATACCATCGTTTATCACATTTGATTTGCGTCTTGCATGGAATTATAAATGGCTTACACTATCAGCTGTAGGTTCGAACCTTGCAGAAAAATCACATGGTTCAGCAGGAAGTGTTTCTATTACCAGAAGTGTGTTCGGAAGAATTACATGTAGATTTTGAAAAGGAATAGCCTTCATATCGTCCTGATTCGTGCAGGGATTTTGAAAAAAATCTTCAGTGTATGGGTATGCCTGTTCATTGCGATTTTTTCATCCGGACAAAGCAAAACAGCTTCTGAGTACCAGGTAAAAGCAGTTTTCCTCTACAACTTCACCCAGTTTGTTGACTGGCCTTCCTCTTCTTTCAGCGGACCTGAGGATCCTTTTGTTATTGGCATTGTCGGGGATGATCCTTTTTCATCTTATCTCGATGAAACAATTGCCGGTGAAAAAGTAGGTACGCACCCGCTGGTCATCAAACGTTTCAGTGATGCCAGGGATATTTCACGGTGCCACATGCTGTATGTCAATTCAGAAGATCCGGAATGGGTAAGGCGGGTACTTACATCGGTTTCTCACAGGAATATTCTTACCGTGAGCGACCTTCCTGATTTTAACCGGCTGGGAGGAATTATCCGCTTCTTTACAGAAGATAAAAGAATACGGTTGCAGATTAACCTGGAAAAATCCAAAGATGCGCAGCTGAACATCAGCTCTAAATTGCTTAGTGTGGCTAAAATTAACTGACCTGAAGTATGCAGCTGAAGGATGCTCCTATACAGCGGAAGTTGATGAGTGTTATTATGCTCGCATGCCTGGCTGTGGTTCTTTTAATTGTTTCTGCTTACCTCATATTAGAATATTATTCATTCCGTAAAGCCGCACAAAATGATCTGCTTACGCTTGGGCAGGTAGTCGCATCTAACAGTTCGGGAGCGCTGGCTTTTGACAGCCCGAAGGACGCCAATGAAATTCTCGGAGCATTAAAAGCAAATCCTCACATCCTCGCCGCCTGTCTTTACGACAAGCAGGGAAAAATTTTCTCAAAGTATCCTGCAAGTATTTCTGCAGATGTTTTTCCTGCAAATCCGGGTCCTGTAGGATACGTTTTTAAGGAAGGAAATATTGAAGGATTCAATGACGTAATACAGGAGCAGAATAAGCTGGGAACCTTGTATATCAAATCTGACCTGGAGGCACTGTACGACCAGCTGAATCATTATGAAGTAATTGGTTTCCTCCTCATGGCGGGTTCACTCCTTGTTGCATTCCTGCTTTCAAGGTTGTTGCAGAAATCTATTTCAGAACCCATACTTGCGCTTGAACAGACGGCAAAAGTGATCTCCGAAAAACGTGACTATTCTGTTCGCGCAATCAGGCATGGCAACGATGAAGTGGGTGCTCTTACCACCACATTTAACCAGATGCTGACCCAGATCCAGCACCAGAACCGTGAAATTATTTCTTTCAACCAGAATCTTGAACAAAAAGTAAATGAGCGGACGCATGCGCTGCAGGAACAAAAAGATTTTGTTGAAACAATTATTAATTCTTCGGTCGATCTGATTGCAGTTCTCGACAGGAATCTCAATTACCTCATGCTGAACAGGCGTGCAGAAGAGCTATACAGGATCAAACGTGAAAACATGATAGGAAAAAATATCCTGGAGCTTTTCCCGATACTCCAGGATTCAATCAAGCACCATGATCTTTTGAAAGCTGTAAAAGGCGAATATGTACACGACAAAAAATACTGGTCACCCGTTTTACGGAGGTCGTTTGAAAATTATTACATCCCGTTGACTGACAAAGATGACAAGGTAAATGGTGTGCTGACGATCGGCCATGACATTACCAATATCATGGAAGCCAATGAGCAGCTGGAAAACCTGAATATGGAGCTGATGAAATCCAACCGCGACCTTGAACAATTTGCCTACGTGGCCAGCCATGATCTGCAGGAACCATTGAGAAAAATTCAGACGTTCACGCAGCTCATGAGTGAGAATTTTTCCAATGAAGAAAAACAAAAAACCTACCAGTCGAAGATCAGTCAGGCGGCGTCAAGAATGCAAAATCTTATCCAGGATGTTCTTAGCTTTTCACGCATTTCAAAAACAGAAGAAGCGTTTAGGAACACCGATCTGAATAAAATACTCGAGCATCTGAAAATTGATTTCGAACTGATCATCCGGGAAAAAGGTGCGGAAATTCATTATCCTGAAATGCCTGTTATCAGGGGAATTCCATTGCAACTGTCACAGCTCTTCTCCAACATCATCAACAATTCACTTAAGTACAGTGATAAAAAACCGGTGATCAACATTTCCATCGCACGGCCTACACAAAAAGAAATTGAGTCACATCCAAAGCTCAGTAAAGACCGGTCCTATATAAAAATTGTTTTTGCAGATAATGGAATTGGTTTTGAACAGGAATTCAGCGAACAGATCTTCAATATATTTCAACGGCTTCACGGAAGAAATGCCTACAGCGGTACTGGTATCGGCCTGGCCATCTGTAAGAAGATCGTTGAAAACCACGAAGGTGTTATTTATGCTGTGGGTGAACCGGGCAAAGGAGCGACATTCACTGTTATTCTCCCGCAGGAATAGGTTATCTCGAATTACGAATTAATTCGAAACTACGAATTACGAATACGTATGAATATTTGATTACGGCTCATTCGTATGTTCGCATTAATTCGTAATTCGATGAGATATTTATTTCACCAGCTTTTTCATAAAAAGATTACTTCCGCATTTTATTCTTAAAAAATAAATTCCATCGGGAAGATTCGCTTTGCAGACTTCCCCGTTCCGGACATTTCGTTTTTGCAAAAGTATTTCACCGATTGAATTATAAAGTGTCAGATCACAGTTCACCCGTTCATTCGTATAGACAATAAACCGGTCAGAGAAAGGATTCGGGTAAACAATAAAAGTATTCTCTGAAGGATTGGATTCCGTAATTCCTGCAGATGTACAGTTTCCCGGCATGTTAGTATCCATCCATGCGATACGGTTAGCAATCCAGTTTTTCAGTGAATCAATTTCCGCGGAAAAATTTTCAGTAAAATTATATTGAGTGTATTCCCTTGCCTGCGCTTCGGCAACATACCCTGCAATGCTATCCATGGTGTGAAAAATATTCGCAGTATTAAAAACTTCTTCCCTCCAGTGAAGCCACCTGCATTTCATATCATTTGTAAAAACAGTATCCTGCAGCATACGTCCCCACCAGTCAGGAACGGGGAATGCGCTGTTTACCCAGCAGGATTGCAGGTAAGCCCAACCGGTGTAATCGTGGTAAGCCGCGCAGATGGCTGTGTTATGCCAGGCAGAATTAAAATCCCAGACAGGGCCTGCTCTCAGCCGTCCTCCTTTGCTGTTTTTATCCTTGTGTAAATAGGCGCTCCTTTTATAACAATCCACACTTTTACTCAGCTCCTGGAAAAAAAAGAAGTCGATGAACGTGGTATCCACTGCAAACTTCCTGTAGCCGTTTACAGGATCTGCAAAATCGGGTGCGGCAACAGCTGCTTCAAAGCTGTCGACATAAGCCTGGAGATATGCTTCCTGCTCAGGTGTGATGTCTTCTCCTTTCGGATATTTATAAGAATAAAAAAGATCGGGTTGATGCGAAGAAAAAAAACCGGCATCCGGTGCGTTGATGTTGCTGTCTACTGCAAAAATATACCCGCCGGTCAGCGAATCACCGGCATTGTCATCATCATCGAGCTTTGCGATGTCAACCCTGTCATTATCTCTTTTTATTTTTTCCATCATTACATACACGCCTTTGTAATTCCAGAAAAGAAAATCATTCAGGATGAGTTCGCAGTATTTTGTACGGGCTGCCCAATATCCCATCTTACGCGCAAGGTCATACGTAAGCACATTACGCATCAGCGTCCTGTCATCATAAGGACTATATAAAATCCAGTCGCTTTCTTTTGGCATTCCCAGGATGACGGCGGAAGAATCATTTCCGGAAGTGTCTCTTGTTTCAAGTCCGTAACTTTTCTGCGCAAACCACCATTGTTGTGAAATGGAGCCGCGCTGTTCAATACCAATGTTGCCGTAATAATTATAAACGGTGTCTGTTACATGATTGTAAACATGATATCCATTGTCTACAATTCCCATAAAAGCGTGAATCTTTGGTGTGTCGGGAATCGATGTGAAATATGTATAGATACCTACTATAGGTATGTTGCTTGAGTCAAGCGTAACCTGGGCAAACGCAGTCTGCCTGAAAAGTAAGAGAATAAAAAATAAAAAGAAATTTTTCTTCAGCAACATCACACTGCAAAGATAACTCAGGAAAGCAAGAATTAAGAATTATGAATTAAGAGTTATTAAGTTGATGGGTTGTTAAGTTCCGGATATAAGATTTCAAAGTAGTTGTTGTCTCCGGACTCCAAACTTTGAACTTTGAACTTTGAACTTTGAACTCTGAACTAGGTAAGTATTCCAGCTTTCTTATTCTTCACCCACACAAAAGCATCGGTGAAGGATGTGAAATAGGCGGTCTCTACGACCTGGTCATCGTACTGTTCAACGATTTTTTTAAGCGCCAGCTCATTGTAGGAATCTTCTGTGAGGATGAGTGCCTGGCAACGGAACCCGGCTTTGATGGCCCTCGGGTACCAGTCTTTAATGATCCATTCCCTGTCTTCTTTCCAGATCATTGACATGCGACGTGTGTCGGCAAGAATAATGTTGGTTTTGGTTTCCCCGAGCAGGTCAATGATACTGTCAAGGGTTTCGCGGAATTGTTTGCCTTCAGGTGTTACTCCTTTCCATTCCGTTTGCAGGATATCCAGCTCTTCATTGTAATAGATTTTACAATGATCGCTGGTGTAAAGAGTTTTCAGGATTTTCATACTCATAGAGATGAAATTTACACTGTGACAATTGTAAATATAGAAAGGAAAGACGGAATAACAAAAAAACAATCAGCTAATCAGCAAATGTGCTGATCAGCTAATGAATTACCGGTTAATATTGATACGGTTTTGCTCCTCCTGTGAACCGGTATCTCTCTGGCGGGCGCGGGCTACGGTTTTCTTTCCGAAATTATAAGAGAGATGTAGCCGGACAAACTGGCTGTCATAAACACGTTTGAAATCAACATTAATATTCTGGTAATGGATCACCGACGTTGTAATTTCCGTGTGAAAGATATCGTTGATGTTGGCACGAAGGAAAAACCTATCGTTTAAAAAACGTTTGCCGACACCTATGGAAACGGAACCAATAGGGTTCGACAGGGTAGTGCCATACAAAGCTTTTGTATTGTAATAACCGGTCAGCTCTGCCGTCCATCCTTTTGAAAGGTTAAATGAATTATGCGAGTTAAATGAAAAAGTAGCGAGTCGCAGATCCACTTCGCCTACGGAGGAAACTCCCTTGTACTCGTTGCTGTAGACAATGAAGTTGTTGCTGCTTTCCCACCAGGACGTTACCTGGAGAGGAATGCTTAGTGTAACACCGTAATTATCATTCGAACTTAGATTTTCGGTGATGAGGTAGGTAGTGTGTAAAGAATCAATCTGTTTCGCAATTTGTGTCATGGCATCCATGGTATGCCTGTAGTTGATTGCAAGCGAATACATCCGTTTGAATGTGTATTTCATTTCAAACACATTGGTAAACTGAGGATTCAGGTTCGGGTTGCCTTCAAAAAAATTATAAGGATCTATAAAATAACGGAAAGGATTCAGCTGGCCGTAACCCGGACGGTCGATCCGGCGGCTGAATGAAAGCAGTGCCTGGTGTTTCTCATTAAAAGTATAATTCAGGTAAGTGCTTGGAAAAAGATCGAAGTAGTCGTGGGTAAAGGATGCATTGTGAACGGCCTGGTTTCCTTCAGCAACCGTTTGCTCACCACGCAAACCGGCCTGCACCCCGAACTTTCCAAATTCAGCTGACCAGTTCATGTAAGCGGCATTGATATTCTCGGTGTAATTAAAATGATTTGTTTTCCCGGTATCCACCACTGCGACATTGTTGAAATAGTTATAGTACAGCACGTCATTGTCAGTAACCACGTGACTTATTTTTCCCCCGGCTTCCAGCTTCATTTTATTTACCAGGTGCTTCGAATAATCGAACTTGAATGAACGGATGTCAATGTCGGCGGGTTGTTTGTCGGAAGCAAGCTCCGTGTAACCGGCTGCACCGTTGTTGAAATAGTGGTCTGTTTTAAATCGAAAATCATTTGCATTGTTGAACTTTGCGTAATCAACATCGGCGCTGAGTTCGCTTCCGAGCGTATCGATCTTAACCAGGTAGTTAATGTTAGCGGAGATAGTATTCCATTTGCTGTCGTTGATGTTTTCCGTCACATACCCGGAATCAGGAGCATCAGAAACATTCTTTATGTCTGTCGTCGCGATCGTGCTGTCGTGGTTGTTAAATAAATTCCCTCTTACCAGTAATCCAATGGTACTTTTTTTCCCTGCGTAATAATCCATACCGGCCCTGAAATTATTGTTCCAAAAACCTCCTTTGTCAAATGTCCGCTGGCTGAATTCCGAAGTATAATCTCCTTCATTGAATCTCCGTATGTTCGTGACGCGTTCAAAATAAAATGCACGCATAAAATTATAGTTGCCGAATACATTCAGCTTTTCATTCCTGTAATTAAAATTCATTCCTGTTCCGAAATCAGGGTACACGCCTTGTCCGTAACTGATGCGATAGCTTCCGTTCAGGCCGAGATTTTGTTTCTTCTTCATTTTAATGTTGATGATTCCTGAATTGCCGGCAGCATCGTATTTCGCTGAAGGATTTGTAATGATGATGATTTGTGAAAGATCATCAGAGGAAGTGTTACGAAGCATTTCATACAGATCTTTGGCTGACAGGTAGGTGGGTTTGCCATCCAGCATGACCAGCACACCTTGTTTCCCGGCGAGATGGATGTTTCCTTCGTTATCCACGGTAACGCCTGGCGAACGTTTCAGCACTTCAAGAGCGGTTCCCCCGGCATTCACGATGCTGTTTTCAACGTTCACAATTGTCTCATCGATGCGGTGCTCAATGAACGGCTTGAAAGCGGAAACGTTTACTTCATTTAATGTCAGTGCATTTTCCGGCAATGAAATTTTCCCGACCTGTGTTTCCGTTTCATTTTCTTTCACGGTAAATGCCGGCGTATAAAACTTATTGCCGAGCTGTGATACCAGCACAAGGTATTTTCCGGCTTCAATATTTTCAAAGGAAAAATTTCCGGATTCATTGCTGAGGGCGCCTTTCACAATGGAACTGTCAGCAGCGGAAAGTAATATGACATTTGTAAAAGCTGCCGGATCTTTTTTTGCATCTTCAACTGTTCCTTTTACAACAGAAGCCGGCTTTGCAATAACATCAGAAGAAAAGACAGCAGCAACCAGGAGGAGTAGGTATTTGTTCATGCGGCATCGTGTTGAATGGTTTGTGTGAGAATTACTCTGTAACAAACCTACAGCTGTTTCGAAGAGAAAACGGTTAAGCCTGTGTTAATGAAAAGCCGTCTTGAGTTAAAATGAGTTAATTAACGTTTACCATAGACGACGCTCAATTCATTTTATCACAGGAGAGAGGCAAAGTATTACAAACATTTTGCAGCGGGGAAGGTGCAAAATATCCATTTTTTATCCTGGGGTTTTATAAAGATTAAGTTTTTGTTGCTTGTTTGTAGTTTTGTTTTCATATTCGAAGTGCAGCTTGATTTAGCAGGCGCCATCATGCAAAAAACAACACAGGAAAAATGGAATTCACGCAACTAACCTATCGCCAGAATTTTGAAATTCATTTTAACAAGCTCAGGCAATGTCCGGCTGAAGAGGTGAGCAGGCATATCATTAGTATCCTGGAGATCTTTCCATTTTCCGATGTCGCAGACCGGGCCTTTTACGCAGAGTCAGTTTTCCAGTTTGCTGAAACACAAAAGGAGCAAAAATCTCTTTTGTATGCATATGCTTCCTTCCTGAAGGCATTCCACCATTTTTATCTGGAGCAATATGATAAGGCACTTCCGATGCTGACTGAAACAGAAAAAATGTTTGATGAGCAGAAGGATTTAAACGGAGCAGCCCTCTGCATTGGGGTCGCCGGAAGCATTTACCGCACCATGGGTATCGTTGATCTGTCTCTGAAAGGAATGCTTGCCGGACATGAACAGCTTAAGCACATAGATACGTTTCAGATGTTTACCATGGCTTCCGGGGTTACTGTCGCCAGCATCTATTCTGATCAGAAACATTACGAGGAGGCCATTGAGTTATTCAATAAGATGCTGGCCATGCCGGAGAAGCATTTCAAATATTACTGGGATGTTTATACCCTCCACGGGTTAGCAAAGATTTACCTCGTTCAGAAACAACAAGAGAAAGCCCTGCAATGTCTTCAGGAAGCTTTGGCTCTTGCGGAGAAAAACAACCATTCTATTTCTCTTTGTAATTCAAAGAGTGAATTGGGAAATTATTATTTCCAGTTGGGGGCCCTGGAAAAAGCAGAAGCATACTACAGGCAGTCATTGGAACTGCGCGAACAATATAAATTTCATAGCGGCGCCATTACGAGTTGCATCCGGCTTGCTGAGATCTGCATAAAACAATCGAGGACGGATGAAGCGCTTCAATTCCTTATAAAAGGACAGAGGATCGCTGAAGAAATAAAAGTGAAACCTAAATTGTACCAGATTCATCGCCTCTTGTCCGAAATTTATGAGTGTAAAAATGATCTGGGTAAAAGCTTGTTTCATTTTAAAGAATTCCAGAAGCTGCATGACGAAGTAGGAGCCGAGGAAAATGCCCGCAAAGTGAAAAATGTAAAGGCGTATTTTGAGGCAGAGCAGACTAAAAAAGAAAATGCCATCATCAAAAAACAAAAAGAAGAAATAGAAAGAAAAAATATTGAGTTACAGGAAACCATTGACGAACTTACCCGCACGCGCATCGGGAAAAAGGCCAGGGCCATTACCCTCGCAATCGCCGTGGTTCTTTTCATCTTCGAGGACATCATCCTGCACGTTGCGCTCACGCTCGTAAACTCGGAAAACTATTTTGTATCGATGGCAGTGAAGATGACGATCATCTTTTCTCTTGCTCCCATCAACAAAGCGATCGAGAAATATTTACTCAAGAAGGTAATCAAAAAGAGAAAAGAAGCGCTGGCGCCTGTACCGGTTGTGTGAAGGGGATATGATATTCCTTAAAGGCAGGCGAGCGAATAATTACAAACCCTTCGCTGCGGTTCTTGATTCTTATTTCCTGATTCCATACCGATTTTCGCATTCACATATGCATGTCATTGCTTCAATATGATTTTTTGTAAAATTACCATACCCTGAAACGTCTCCGATGACAATTCTCAGGGGAGAAAATGATTAACGGCATTTTCCTGGCTTCTGTTCTCGTTTATTTTTGGTCAATAAAACAAACATTTTTTTGACAAGAATAAATCAGGTGAATCATGAAAACAGATAATGTTGCTTTAATGGACGGAGCCCGGGAATCACTCAAAGGAAGGTGGGGTTTCCGGAGACGGTTGCAAAAGGTTTTACTCATTAGCGGAATTCTTTCTTCGTTGTATTATATCTCCCTCAACATTTTCATTCCCATGTTGTGGAAGGAATATAGCTCAATCACTCAAACGGTTAGTGAGTTGTCTGCATTCGGGGCTCCCACACGACAGATATGGGTTTGGCTGTGTATGATTTACATCCTCCTTTACGCTGCTTTTGGTTGGGGTGTGCTAAAGTCAGCTGGTAGTAACAGATCTTTGCGCGTTGTTGGTATCCTGATCATCGCTTACTGTGTTGTAAATCTTTATTGGCCGCCGATGCATCTTCGTGAAGCATTGGCAAGGGGAGAGGGTTCAGTTAGTGATACGTTGCATATTGTTTGGGCAATGCTGGCCACTCTGTTTATGATGGCGATGATGGGATTCGGCGCTGCAGCTTTCGGAAAGCCATTTCGTTTCTATACTATCGGCACCATGGTACTTCATATATTATTTGGCATACTAACCGGAATGGAATCTCCTCACATTACCACCAATGGATCAACACCGATGATAGGGGTATGGGAACGAATCAACATTGGTGTTTTTATGATTTGGGTGATTGTCCTGGCTGCAATTTTACTTCGTGCAGAAACGGCAGCGGCACAAAAGCAAGGACTCTGATCATACTAATCTAAAATAGATTTTTCATTTATTTATTCACGTATTGATGTGATGGAAATTTTTTGAAGATCAACTTCACTACTTTGTCAATATTATCTTCATTAAAATTAGTACCATTTTCAACGACTCCTGTTGCAGATGCCTGCCAGATAATTTGATTGGTCTTTACAGCTGCTATATAAATAATAAGGGTTCCCAATGTATAGTCCATAGTTTCAAAGCGGCATTCTCTCCAGGTCTGAAACATTCCTTCATTGGTGCAGCTACGGTATTCAATTTTTTTATTTTCCAATTGTATGTGAAAGCCGACACGTAAATCCGGGGAAGCGTCATTGACCGAATAGAGATTCTTCATTTCATTTTCGATGGCTTTCCTTATCGCTAAACGGTTTTCGAGGTTATCGTATTGGGGTTGAGCCTGGCTATCTGTTTCTATATCCTGCATACAAACAGAAAACGATTTGTATGATGAAAAGTCCGCTTGTTTATCATATTCAGAATCAATTTCTATCTGTGAACAGCCCGTGAAAAGGATGGCTAGTGCAAGAACATAAATATTTGAGCGGAGTTTTACTGTTTGCATGACGGGTCTGAATGTTAGCAATATTGATAAGCAAAATTACCCGGTACAGAATGCTTTAATAATGATATTAATCATACCGGGCATTGACGAATGTCATAACAAGGCCGGCATCATATAGTTAAGTTTGTGCTGTTGTTTGCAGGATGATAAACTAAATTTAAATGAAAAAGATAATTTATTCGTTTACCGGTCTATTCTTTTTGACTGCAATTTTGTTTGCGCAAACTGTTATCCAGGAAACAAATTCACCATCAGAAGCAGAAAGCAAAACAATCACAATTGGTAATGTGGTCATGGGAATGATGGCGCTTACCATTGCAACGGCAATCGTATTTACTATATATGTTTTTATTACCTATAGGAAATCAAACCTGACAAACAGCAATAATATCAAATCTGATGAAAACAATAATTTGTCCGACTGACTTCTCAACATGTTCATATAATGCAGCTGACTATGCCGCTCAACTTGCACTGGAGTTTAACGCAAGGTTAATCCTGGTTCATACCTATGAGAGTCCGCTCATATTTAGCGAAGCGGCTTTGGTAATTCCGGGAGATGTAGTAAAGGACAGTCAACGGCTGGCTGAAAGGAAAATACACAGTTTAAAGAGTAAATTACTTACAGAAAACGGGAAGCTCAGTATCAAAACAATTGTAAAAGATGGAAATGCTGAGCGTCAAATCTGCCAGGTGGCAGAAGAAGAAGATGCAGATGTAATTGTCATGGGAACAACAGGAAAAGGTAAGGCAACAAGGGCAATTTACGGGAGTACTTCTTTGGCTGTTATTTCGAAAGCACAATGCCCTGTATTGCTGATTCCCAAAAAAGGAACATACCATGGAATCCATAAAATTGTTTTTGCAACCGATTTAAGCGGAGATAACCTTAACGCGGCTTCGAACATTGTTTCTTTTGCCCGTCATTTTAATGCTGAAATTGATTTTGTTTTTGTTGATGATAAGCATCTCCTGCATTCGGAAGAAGATATAATTGAGATGACAAAAAAAATAAAAAAACATGTCAAATATAATCGCATGTCAGGCTACATTTCCAAGAATACAAACATTGGTGATGGCCTTAATTATTTTTTAAAGAAAGATATGGCTGATCTCCTGGTAATGTTTAATCATAAAAATAATTTTCTAAAAACTTTTTTTCATCCGAGCATGACTAAAAAAATGGCACTGCATACGCACATTCCATTACTTGCGCTTCCGGTAGAGGCACATGCAATTGCATGAGGATTCTAAAAATAAAAAAGAATAATAATATCCCACGCTAATTGAATTATTGCAACAGCTGCTTTGCTACTTTCATGTTCCTGAAGAAGGAAATCAGCAGCGCCAGGCTGAACAATGAAAGTAACCCCATAATTGCAGTAACAGTTAAATTACTTTCCACTCCTTTAAATTTCATGATGTAAGAAAGTGCGGCTATCGTTACATCCATCAGAACAAAAAAAGTGAGGATAACCGGGGCAAGGATAAGCCCCAACGACATTCTTTTCAGGAGAAAAATTCCACTTATAAAAATTGCCGGAAGAATAATGGCAAGATCTAAAACGTGCACCCCGTTTGTGAATAGTCCTGCATCTGTCGTACTTTTTGGAACTGCATTATGAATAATTGCCGAAGCAATTTCTGAGAGCCAAAGAAAATAAAAGAGTAAAGCTATCGTGATGAAATAAATGCCAATGAAACGGATTAATGGTGTATTTTTAAAAGGGCCTTTGTTTTCTTTATAATGCGTAGAAAGAAAATACAGGAATGAATAGAAGGACAAACCGAGACAAAGACAATAAAGAATGAACAATTTATTAAAATGCACATCAAAGCAATAGAGCGCAAAAGTATACGTAAGATAAAGCATGACACCTCCCCAAATCAACGTTGCTGTCCTGATATTCCGGTATGTTAAAATGGAAGTGATGATTAAGCAGAGTGTGATCAAAAATAAATCAATCAGATCCTGACCCATTGACTGCGCTTGCCAGTTCAACGTTTCGGCTGAATAGAAGCCCGGGCTAAGCAAGCCAACGCAGCTAACAATGATTATTAATGCTGCCAGTGACAGTGATGAGAACAGGATGGCTCTTCGTATATTCATAACTCTTTCATTGATAGCATAGTCATATGAAAGTTTCTCCTTATCATCATTTTTGTTTATGATTCATTTCCGTTTTCATCTTGTTTATCCAAAGGTAAACTGACCAAAACATGGTGATAAAGAATACAATAAAAACAGGAAGATAGTAGTCACGGAAAAAATCAGAAAAATACGTTCCAATTAAAAGGTAGGCAGCAGCGATCGAGAGTTTTAGTGGAATAAATTCTCCGTTAGTCCATCTTGTTTTGATTCTAAAAAAATTCATCTTGTTTTATTTTGATTATTAGTTAATTCTCACTTTGGTTAGTTGAGCTGGTTCATTTTCTTTTTGAACATTAATGCAAGCAGCAACATAGCTAAGGGCGCCGTAATTCCCCAGGGGAAGCCTAATAAAAGCAGCTTTTCGGAATAACCGGGGTAGAAATAAACAATTGTGATTAATGGAGTGGCAAGTGCATTGGCCATGAATGAAATCCTGACCCATTTTTGAAAACCACTTTTCTCAAAGGCAGGTATAGCAATCAGGGTTGCGAATCCCATGAATATATATCCCAATGCGTCAAAATCCCAGAACATGGAATGTGGTGTCTGTTCAAGGATATGAATTTCATCAGAACTGCCCTTTAGTTTCATCGGAATTACTGTAGCAAGCTGAACAACATAGTTAGCGGTTACGAACACTGAATAGATAATTGCAAATACCAGGGCACCATGGCTCCAGAATTTTTTATTGTCAGGAGTTGTATAGTGAAGTGCAAGTATTTCGATGACAAAGGGTACAACAATACAGAGCGAAGTTGTATAAATCAGGATTTCATCCAATGCAGAATTAAAAACCCGAAGCAGCTGTAAAACCTGGACGATAACAAATGCCATGGTTGCTATAAAAGCAACCAGTCCCGACCAATAACCTGTTTTGTAAATTGATTTATCCATCATTTGCAATGCTGTTCCAATTACAAATTACCTGACAGGAAGATTCAAATGAAATGATTAATGTCAGGGTTTGAGATGATGTTTCTCAGCCCTTTTTTAAAAACGGTTTGAAGTAGCAGGGATAATTTATTTTTACAGGCATACTTTGATGCCAATTAATGCACTGCACTTATATTTACTTTTTCAATTCCCTTTAAGTTCAACCTTATATTTCTTTCCCGTGCTTTGCTTTCATATTCACTGATAATTTCAAGGATGTCGTAGTCAATGAAATTGCATTCACTGCCGTCAATGGTAAGTACGCTGCTTTCAGGAACTTCATCCAATGTCTTCCGTAAATTTACTTTGTTCAGGAATGTAACGTTGCTGTTGAGTTTAATTACCGAAATGTCTGTTCCATTTTCAAATGATTTGGTGATTTTATATTCTGCTTTGAAGTTGTTTCGGACTATATAGTAAATGGAAATTAGAAGACCAATACTTACTCCAATAAGCAAGTCAGTTGACAGAATGACAACAATGGTAATTGCAAACGGAATAAACTGTTTCCTCCCCAGGCTCCACATGTTTTGATATAGTTTTGGCTTTGTCAGGTTGTAACCCGTGATAAGAAGAATTGCTGACAACGATGCGTATGGAATTTTGTTCAGCAGAAACGGAACCAGAAGCACTGCGAGCAAGAGAAAAAGTCCGTGAGTGAAAGCAGACAGCTTGGTTCGTCCGCCTGCGTCAACATTTGCAGAACCTCGTACAACAACCGCTTTCCAGCACAGTGGGATCCGAAGCTTGGAATTCACGTGACTTGAAGTCGCGGC